>Ga0172382_10010716_pt1 | contig 12245 bp, 9 predicted proteins | sample Leawel138RmetaG_FD_122245 | JGI IMG/M metagenome (GOLD analysis project Ga0172382, IMG submission 122245) | Leachate microbial communities from a municipal landfill in Southern Ontario, Canada - Leachate well 138R metaG | ecosystem: Engineered > Solid waste > Landfill > Unclassified | place...
CAATTGCATCATCAAGTGCATAATCGTGAGTTAATGTATTGCCATAAAGAATAAAAGCAAAAATGCTAATTGTTATAAAAACAAATAAATTAATTTCGCGATTTCTTTTAAGATTTCCTACCTCTGGAATGCTAATAGTTTTTTGTTTAAAATTATGTTTTTGCTTTGCCATATCAATTTTTTTTGATAGAAATACAAAAATAACAAAAATTAAGTAGTTTTAAGGCAAGTTATTTTACTTTTAGTTTTAAACTAAGAAAAAGGCCTAATAAATTTACTAATTTTCATCTTTATATTCTCTTACCGAGTAAGGCAGTTCTCTATAAAAAACTAATTCATAATCAATGTACTTTTTATCATCCGTAACTTGCCAAGGCAAATCTTTATGAGAATATTCGCTAATCATTGTTGCCGACCAACCACTCATTTGCTCTATAACTTTATCAATAACTTCTTTTTCGCTTGCTTTTAATTTTGTTAAATCAGCTTTTATTAAAGGCAGATAGCGAGTTTGGGAATATCCATGATATTCAGTTTTTATTTTTTGTAATTGATCATCTTCAATCATTTGACTAATGATAATATCTAATTTTTGAGGAACCGGTCCATATGGTAATTTGCGATATCTTGCTCCTGTTAAATATTCTTCATAAATTTCGTAATAGTTAAAGTCAGAAAAATAAAGCAACTTGTAAAGAACACTTTCTCCGACATTAGGTTTACCCGCACATTTTTCAAGAATGTATATTAAAACATTTTTCAACTTATTTACTTTTAATTTAGGTGTAGAATCTCTTTCTTCTAATTTTTCTGAAAACTTTTCATCTTTCTCATCAAAAGTTTTAGTAATTGAAAAATTATTAGACATGAAATCATCTATGGAAAATTCCAATATTATTGACATTTTTTGCAATTCTAAAATATCAATACTTCTGTTTCCTAATTCAATTTGACTTAAAGAGGGGCGGGAAATTTTGAGCTTCTTAGCTAATTCTTCTTGTGTCAAACCCTTTTTTTTACGAAGTTCACTTATCCTTTGCCCTATTTGTTTATGTGATAAATTATTATTCATATCAACTTGTTCTAATTGTTTTAAAATACAAAAATAATAAATGTTTTAAAATAAAACAAATTTTTGTTTTAGAATCAATCTTTTGCGACAAGTTTCTTGAAAATTTACTTATTCTTTAACTATCAAACCTAACTCGTCAAGTTGTTGTTTAGAAATTTTGGATGGACTTTCTATCATAATATCTTTTCCTGAATTATTTTTTGGAAATGCTATATAATCTCTAATTGAATCGCTTCCACCAAATAATGATACTAATCTATCAAAACCTAGGGCAATTCCACCATGTGGCGGTGCTCCGTACTTAAAAGCTTGCATTAGAAAACCAAATTGAGCTTGGGCTTCTTCATCGGAAAAACCTAAATTTTTAAACATTAATGCTTGTAAATCCTTATTAAATATTCTGATTGAGCCACCGCCAATTTCAACTCCATTAATAACTAAATCGTATGCTTTCGCCCTAATCTCACTTGGTTTTGTTTCAAAAAGTTCGATGTCTTCATCAAGAGGCGAAGTAAAAGGGTGGTGTTTTGCATAATATCTATCAGTTTCTTTATCGTATTCTAAAAGTGGAAATTCTGTAATCCAAAGTGGTGCAAAGTTATCTTTTAATCTTAAGCCATTATCATCAGCTAATTTTAGTCTTAGCTCGCTAAGGGCGTGTAAGCTTATATCTTTATCTCCAGCAATAATTAAAATTAAATCGCCTTGTTTTGCTTGCATTTTTTCAGATATTAATTTCCAATCTTCTTGTGAGTAAAATTTATCAACAGAGGATTTAAAACTTCCGTCTGAGTTATATTTGCAAAAAACTAAACCTTGTGCTCCAAGTTGTGGCATTTTAACAAAGTCTGTAAGTGCGTCTATTTGTTTACGAGAATACTCGCTTGCATTTTCAAGAGCTATTGCCCCAATATATTCAGCAGAATCAAAAACCACAAAATTTTTGCCTTTAACTAAACTTGTAATATCTGTAATTGTCATTTCAAATCTTATGTCAGGCTTATCATTTCCATATTTTTCCATTGCTTGTTTATATGGCATACGTGGAAAATCATAATTTAAGTCAATATTTTTTATGGTTTTAAATAAATGTTTTATCATTGCTTCAAAACTTGTGATAACATCATTTTGGTCAACAAAAGACATTTCGCAGTCAATTTGGGTAAATTCCGGTTGTCGGTCGGCGCGTAAATCTTCATCTCTAAAACATTTCACAATTTGAAAATATTTATCCATTCCGGCTACCATCAACAATTGTTTGAAAGTTTGTGGTGATTGTGGTAGGGCATAAAATTCACCTTGGTTCATACGAGAAGGCACAACAAAGTCGCGTGCACCTTCAGGCGTTGATTTAATTAAAACAGGAGTCTCAATTTCGACAAAATCTTTTTCGTCAAGATATTTTCTTATTTCTTGAGCCATTTTATGACGAAGTAAAAGAGCATTTTTCACGGGATTACGCCTAATGTCTAGATAGCGGTATTTCATTCTAAGCTCATCGCCACCATCACTATTATCAATAATTGTGAAAGGTGGAGTTTCGGATTCGTTAAGAATTTCTATTTCTTGAATTTTAATTTCTATATCTCCTGTTGGGATTTTATCGTTTTTACTATATCTTTCAATCACTTCACCTGTAACGCTAATTACATATTCCCGTCCTATTTTATCTATGGTTTCTATAATTTTTTTAGAAGTATTTGCTTCTTCTACTGCGAGTTGTGTAATTCCGTATCTGTCGCGTAAATCTATCCAAATCATTCCGCCTTTATCTCTTTTTAATTGGACCCAACCACTTAGTTTTACTATTTGTCCAATATTTTCGCTACGCAATTCTCCGCAATTATGTGTTCTATACATATTATTTTTCATTTTAAAACTTTACAAAATTAAAAGATTATTAAATATTTTGGCTTAAATATTTAATATGCTATGCTACAAATTTAATTTCAATAATCATTTTTTGGTCCGAAAGCTAAATCACCTGCGTCACCTAATCCAGGAACAATATATGATTTTACAGTTAATTCATCATCTATGGCTCCTGCCCAAACAGTAATCATATTTTCGGGTAATATTTTTTCTATATAATCCAATCCATCTTTACTTGCAATAATTGTAGCTATATGCACGTGTTTTGGTTTTCCATAATTTAATAATCCTTTATAAGCCAGTTCAATGCTTCCACCGCTTGCAAGCATTGGGTCATTTATTATAACAACTCTATTCTCTATTGATGGAGCTGTAACATAATCAATTTTTATTTCAAAACTTCCATTTTTATTATATTTTCTATAGCCTGCAATAAAAGCATTGTCGGCATGGTCGAAATAATTTAAAAAGCCTTGATGATATGGCAGGCCTGCCCGTAAAATTGTAGTTATTACTGGTTGTTCTTTTAAAGTTGGAACAGTTGCAATTCCCAAACTAGTAGTAATTTCTTCGTCTGAAAAATTAAGATTTTTGCTAATTTCGTAAGCCATAATTTCTCCTGAACGCATAAGATTTGTTCTAAACCTTAATCTGTCTTGTTGAATTTGGTGGTCACGAATTTCTGCAATAAATTGGTCTAAAAGACTTCCTTTTCCGCCTAAAATATTAAGTTTCATTTCAAAACATGTTAATATTAATAAAGTGTAATAATAGTAATTTTTTTTTAATTTTTATTTGTTTTTTAAATTCTATTGTATGGATATCTTTCAAAATGCATATTTCTCACAAGATTAAAAAGTATTTCTTTAAATTCTTCAATATTTTCTTTGTTTTTTGCAGAAATAAAGACAGCAGGGTAATTTGTTTTTGCAAAATACATATTTTTAAAATCGTCTAATGAGTAATTTTCTCTATTTTTAGGATTTAAATCAAATTCATCTTGTGCCGAATAACTAAAAGCGTCTATTTTATTAAAGACCATTAATATTGGTTTATCATTAATTTTTAATTCTCTTAATGTATTATCAACTACTGTAATTTGCTCTTGGAAAGATTTGTGAGAAACATCTATAACATGTATTATTAAGTCTGATTCTTTAGCTTCATCCAAAGTAGATTTGAAAGATTCTATTAAGTTATGTGGTAATTTGCGTATAAAACCTACTGTATCACTTAATAAAAACGGCAAATTATTAATTACTACTTTTCTCACAGTTGTGTCTAAAGTTGCAAAAAGTTTATCTTCGGCTAAAACTTCGGATTTGCTTAGTAAGTTCATTATTGTTGATTTTCCAACATTTGTGTAGCCCACAAGTGCAAGTCTAATCATTTGTCCTCTATTTTTTCTTTGTTGGACAAATTGTTTATCAATTGATTTCAGTTCTTCTTTAAGTTTAGAAATTTTATCAAGAATTAGTCTTCTGTCTGTTTCGATTTGAGTTTCTCCAGGCCCTCTCATACCAATACCACCACGTTGTCTTTCTAAATGAGTCCACATTCTTGTTAGTCGTGGTAAAATATATTGATATTGTGCTAGTTCTACTTGTGCTTTTGCATGAGATGTCCTGGCTCTTTGTGCGAAAATATCAAGAATTAGATTTGTTCTATCTAAAACTTTTACTTCTAAAACATTTTCTATATTTCTAAGTTGGGTAGGGGATAGTTCGTCATCAAAAATTACTAATTTTATTTCCTTTTCTGTGATATAATCTAATATTTCTATTAATTTACCACTTCTTACATAAGTTTTTTGATTAGGTATTGTTAGGTTTTGAATAAAATGTTTTTTTGGTATTACTCCTGCAGTTTTAGCTAAAAAATCAAGTTCTTCAAGATATTCTTGCACTAATTCTTTAGTTTGGTATTGTGTTGCTACTCCAACTAAAACAGCTTCTTCTTCGCTTAAATAAAAATCTTCACTTATCATATATATTAATAAAAAGACCCCACCAAAAACTCTGGCAGGGTCTTAATTGATATTTTTTAATTTTTAGTATAATTTAAAATTAATGGGTACTATATAAGTAACAGGTACATTTTTTCCTCTTTGTTTACCTGGTGACCAGCTTGGTAATGTTTTTACAACTCTCATTGCTTCTGAGTCAAGATATGGGTCAACTCCTTTAGCTACTTGAACTTTAGTAACTTTACCTGTTGCATCTATCACAAACTGTATAAACACTCTACCTTGAATTCCATTTTCTTTAGCAATTTCAGGGTATTTTGTATTTTCGCTAATAAACTTCATTAAAGCAGCATCACCTCCTGGGTATTCAGGTTTAGTTTCAACCACAGCAAAGGCAATTGGTTCAACTTCTTCTTCAACTATTTCTACTTCTGTAATTTGAACAACTCTTGTACTTGTTTGAGTTTTTTCGTCAGCCTCTGTATTAATTTTAATATCGGCAACTTTCACATCATCATCTACTACAGTCAGTTCTTCGATAATTGTTTCTGGCTCTGGTTCTGGTTCTGGTTCGTCAAGTTCTTCGGGTGGAGCCTCTTGAATAGTGTTTTCTATTTCTTCTTCAACATAATCTGAATCACTCAAACTACCTAATGAGGAAGCTGTTACATCTTTTGAAGTCCATTCAAAAATAAAAGTAAACTTGCTAATGCTAAGCTTAAACCTATTAAGAAAAATAAAAACTTTCTAGACTCTAAATCGGCTTTTTCTGATTTTTTTATTTGCATAATTAGTCAAAATTTAAAAATGTAAAAATACAACTATTTTTTCTTATTACAAAACAATTATGATGTAATTTTTATAATTTTGATACATTTTTTTAAATTTTCCATACAAATAAGCTGATAATTTTATTTTATAACTAAATAAAAGTTTGTTTTAGGCAGATTTTGTTAAAAAAATCTCTTCTTTAAATCATGTTAACTTGTTGATTTGTCGTGTTTAATCTTGTTCTTTTAACTCGCAATATGTTTCTTAACATATTATTTGCAATTAAAACTATTCTTTTTTGTGTTTTGTAAATTATATATTTGTGCCACTTGAAATAAATGTTTAATTATTAAATTACTAAATTATTAATTATGGCAAAAAAGAATGTGATTATTATTGGTGCTGCTGGAAGAGATTTCCACAATTTTAACACCTATTATAGAAACAATCCAAACTACAATGTAGTTGCTTTTACGGCAGCTCAAATTCCTGATATTGCAGGAAGAAAATACCCAAAAGAGTTAGCAGGTGAAGAATTATATCCTGAAGGTATTCCAATTTATGATCAAAGCGATCTTGAAAAATTGATTAAAGAATATAAAGTTGATGATTGTGTTTTTGCGTACAGTGATATTGAATACAGAGATATTATGAGTATTTCTGCAATGGTTAATGCCGCTGGTGCAAGCTTTGTATTATTAGGTCCAAAAGAAACTTCAATTAAAAGCACAAAACCTGTGATTGCAGTTGGAGCTATTAGAACTGGTTGTGGTAAAAGTCAAACTTCAAGAAGAATTATTGAAGCTTTTATGGAATTAGGCATAAAAGTAGTTGCTATTCGTCATCCAATGCCTTATGGTGATTTAAACGCTCAAAGAGTTCAAAGATTTGCTACAGTTGAGGATTTAAAAACTCACAAATGTACAATTGAAGAAATGGAAGAGTATGAACCACACGTAGTTAGAGGCAATGTTATTTATTCTGGCGTTGATTACGAAGAAATTTTAAGAGCTGCTGAAAATGATCCAAACGGATGCGATGTTATTCTTTGGGACGGCGGAAACAACGACTTCTCTTTCTATGAAACTGATATGATGGTTACTGTTGTTGACCCACATAGACCAGGGCATGAGATTTCTTATTATCCTGGCGAAGTTACTTTAAGATTAGCTGATGTTGTTGTAATAAATAAAATCGACACAGCTTCACCAGAAGGAATTCAAGAAGTAAGAGATAATATTAATAAAGTTAATCCAAATGCTATTGTAGTTGATGCTGCGTCTCCAATTACAGTTGATAAACCAGAATTAATTAAAGACAAAAAAGTATTGATAGTTGAAGACGGACCAACTCTAACCCATGGTAATATGACTATTGGTGCGGGTACTGTTGCTGCTAAAAAATATGGTGCAGCTGAGTATGTTGACCCACGTCCTTATACAGTTGGTAAATTAACTACTACTTTTGAAACTTATCCAGGAATTGGACAATTATTACCAGCTATGGGATACGGTGAAGAGCAAATTGCAGACTTAGAAAAAACTATTGCCAACACTCCTTGTGATACTGTTGTAATTGCTACTCCTATTGATTTGTCGAGAATTGTAAAAATTGATAAACCAACAGCAAAAGTTGAGTATGAATTACAAGAAATTGGTCAACCCGACTTTAAAGTAATAATTAAAGACTTTGTTGATAAATACGTTAAAAAATAATTTTTTTCATAACTAAATTAGAAAAGAGTTTGATTTTTAAGTCAAGCTCTTTTTTTTATCTTGTAATTATTGGCTTATAACTCGTTAAAATTCATAGAATCTTGATTTTTGTTATATTCAGCACAATCAGTTTCAACTGAAATTTCGTTTGGACGAGTGAAAGTAGCATTTCTGCTATAAGGTAATTTCTTGTCATCATACACTTTTTGCATATATAATCCCCAAATTGGCAATGCTAAAGAAGCTCCTTGACCGAGAGTGATATATCTAAATCTAATACTTCTTTCTTCGCCACCAACCCAAACTCCATTTACTAATTCTGGTGTTATTCCAATAAACCAGCCATCAGAGTGATTATTGGTAGTTCCTGTTTTGCCGGCTATTTCAGAATTAATTTTATAGGTAAAACGCAACCTAGAACCTGTACCTTCGTTCACGACCCCTTTCATTAAGTCTATCATTAAATATGCAGTTTCTTCGCTAAGTGCTTGGGTTTGAATTTGTCCAAAAGTTGCTAAAACATTTCCATTATGGTCTTCTATTCTTGTAACATATATAGGTTTAGTATATAAACCACCATTTGCAAAACTAGCGTAGGCTGCAACCATTTCACTTAATAAAACTTCGGCAGCTCCTACACAAATTGAGGGGAAAGGGTCTATATGACTATTTACGCCTAATTTTTTTGCAATAGAGACTACGGCTTCAGGGGAAAATTGTTTTAATACCCATGCAGAAATTTGATTTAAAGATAGTGCTAATCCGGTTTTTAAACTTATCATTTCGCCGTCTAATTTTGAAGGTGAAAATTTTGGAGTATAATATTCGTTGGGAGAGCCTTCAGGTAATTTAAAAGTAACTTCAACATTAGGAATTTGTGTACAAGGAGAATAGCCATTTTGCATAGCTAAACAATAAATAAAAGGTTTTACTGTAGAACCAACTTGTCGTCTTGATTTAGTAACTTGGTCAAATTGAAAATGTTTGTGGTCTATGCCGCCAACATAAGCTCTAACATTTCCTGTTTTTGGTTCCATAGACATAAAACTGGCACGTAGAAATTTTTTGTAATATCTTATTGAATCCATAGGTGTCATAATTGTATCAATTTGACCATTCCATGAAAAGACTCTCATTTGTTCGGGATTATTAAAAGATAGTTTTATCGAATCTTCGCTCATTCCATTAGCTTTTAACACTCTCCATCTTTCGCTTCTACGCATAGATGAATACATTATTTTTTCAATTTGGTCTAGAGTAAGGTCATTGGCAAAAGGAGCATTTTTATTATATTTTTGGTCTTTAAAAAATTCAGGTTGAATATATCCTCCAATATGTTCTCTAATTGCTTCTTCGGCATATTTTTGCATTCTAGAGTCTATAGTTGTATAAATTTGAAGTCCATCGCTGTATATATCATAATTTTGACCATTAGATTTTATATTTTTATTACACCACCCATAAGAAGGGTCTGTATGCCAGTTGATTGAATCTTCAATATAATCTCTAATGTCTATATAATCGTTAACGTTTGGTTCTGAGGCAGTTAGCCAAAGTCTTAAAAATTCTCTAAAATAAGTTGCAGAGCCTATATTATGATCGACTTTTTGATACCTTAATCCTAAAGGGCATTGTTTTAGAGAGTCTAATTCAGTTTTAGTAATTTTTCCATATTTCATCATTTGACCTAATACAACATTTCTACGTTGCATAGTTTCTTCGGGTCGTCTAAGTGGGTTGAATAATGAGGGATTTTTTGCCATTCCAACCAACATTGCAGCTTGAGTAACAGATAAACCAGTTGGAATTGTATCAAAATATACTCTTGAAGCAGATTCTATCCCAACAGCTAAGTTTAAAAAATCAAATTTATTAAAATACATTTCAATAATTTCTTCTTTAGTGTAATTTTTTTCTAATTTAACTGCTATCACCCATTCTTGAAATTTACGGTTTGCTATTTTAAATTTCGACATTTTTTCTTCTCTAGGAAAGAGCATTTTTGCTAATTGTTGTGAAATAGTGCTACCCCCACCTTTTTTATTTCCGGTTAAAATTCCGGAGAACACTCTTGGTAAAGCTTTGAAATCTATTCCTGAGTGGGAATAAAATCTAATATCTTCTGTAGCAATAAGTGCATCTATAAGATGTGGTGAAAGTTCATCATACGAAATATTAGATCTATTTTCACGGAAATAAGTCCCTAGCAAAACTAAATCGCTAGAATACACACGTGAAGCCAAATTTTCTTTTCGATTTTCTAGCTCTTCGAAACTAGGCATATATCCTAAACTGCCTTTTGATAATAAAAGAAAGTATAAAAAGAGGGCTATAATGAAAATTCCTATACTTCCCCAAAAACTAATTAAGAAAATTTTAGTAAATTTTTTAGAATATGTTACCTTTGTATTTTTATTTTTCATAATATTAAAAATTATGGTGTAAAATTATATTTATTTTTATTAATATGTGTATAATTTTTCTTTATTTTTGCACACTAAAATTTTAACAAGTAAAATGAGTACGAATTTAGTAATAGTTGAGTCCCCTGCAAAGGCAAAAACCATTAAAAAGTTTTTAGGTGATGATTTTGTCGTGAAATCAAGCTTTGGACATATTAGAGATTTATCAAAAAAGAATTTGGGAATAGATATTGAAAATGGTTTTATCCCACAATATGAAATCCCTGTAGAAAAGAAAAAAGTAGTTGCTGAACTAAAAAAACATGTTTCTGAAGCAAAAGTTGTTTGGTTAGCCTCTGATGAAGACCGCGAGGGAGAAGCCATTTCTTGGCATTTAAAAGAAGTTTTAAATCTTAAAAAAATTAAAACTAAACGAATAGTTTTTCACGAAATTACTAAAGATGCAATTCAAAATGCTATAAAAAACCCTAGAGAAATTGATAATAATTTAGTAAATGCACAACAAGCTAGGCGGGTTTTGGATAGATTAGTAGGATTTAATTTGTCGCCTTTGCTTTGGAAGAAAATAAAACCAGCCCTTTCGGCAGGAAGAGTTCAATCTGTTGCTGTAAAGCTAATTGTAGAAAGAGAAAGAGAAATTAATTCTTTTGCCTCAAATACCTATTATAGAATTGTTGGATTTTTTAAAGTTGGAAAAAGTCAAATTAAAGCTGAACTTAATAAAAAGTTTAAAACTTTAGAAGAAGCACAAGCTTTTTTAGAAACTTGTAAGACTGAAGAGTTTGCTATTTCAGATATTGTAAAAAAACCGGGAAAAAAATCACCTGCAGCTCCTTTTACTACTTCTACTTTACAGCAGGAAGCAGGCAGAAAATTGGGTTATTCTGTAGGTCAAACAATGAAATTTGCCCAGAGTTTGTATGAAAATGGTTTTATAACTTATATGAGAACAGATTCGGTTAATTTATCTAACTTAGCTATTGGAAGTTCCAAAAAATTTATTGAAAATACTTTTGGTGCGGAATATGTTAAAACCAGAAAATATACTACAAAAATAAAAGGAGCTCAAGAAGCTCACGAGGCAATAAGACCTACATTTATTGAAACTGAAACTATTGACGGAACAAAACAAGAGCAAAAACTATATGATTTAATTAGAAAAAGAACTATTGCCTCTCAAATGCAGGATGCCAAAATTGAAAGAACTATTATTACAATTAATAATGTTAATAATAAGATTAATTTTATTGCAACAGGCGAAGTTGTTGTTTTTGACGGATTTTTAAAATTATATATAGAGTCAACCGATGATGAAAATGCTGATGAAACGCAATCAATTTTACCATTAGTAAAAAAAGGCGACAAAGCTATTGTGTCGAAAATTGAAGCAAATCAAAAATTTGAACAAGCTCCTTATCGATATTCAGAAGCTAGTTTGGTTAAAAAAATGGAAGAACTCGGTATTGGTCGTCCATCAACTTATGCACCTACTATTTCTACTATTCAGCAAAGGGAATATGTGATAAAAGAAAGTAGAAGCCCTAAAAATAGGGAAATTATTAATTTGATTTTAGAAAATGGGAAAATAGAAAAGAAAAAGGAAAAAGAAAAATTTGGTGGGGAGAACAATAAATTATTCCCAACTTCTATGGGCGTTGTGGTTACTGATTATTTGATAAATCATTTTGATAATATACTAAGCTATGATTTTACTGCAAAAATTGAAGAGGAGTTTGATAAAATTGCAATTGGAAAAATTGCCTGGGATAAAATGTTGTCAAAATTTTATGAAACATTCTCTATACAAGTAGAAACTAGTTTGAAAGAAAAAGAAACTACTAAATGGGAAAGAGAAATAGGCATTCACCCCGAAACAGGTTTACCTATTGTTTTAAGAATTGGTAAATACGGACCTTATGCTTCTATTGAAGGTACAGAAACACCAAGATATGCTAGTTTAAGAAAAAATCAAAATGTTGAGAGCGTTAGCCTTGAAGAAGTACTTGATTTATTTAAACTACCTCGTAATATTGGAACTTACGAAGATGACGATTTAATTGTTGCTATTGGAAAATATGGACCTTATGTGAAAAATAATGGAAAGTTTTATAGCATAAAAAAACAAGACGATCCTTATACCATTAATAAAGAAAGAGCGATTGAAATTATAAAAGAAAAAGTTTCGCAACAAAAAGAAGCGTTTAGCCGCACATTTGACGAAATGCCAGGATTGAAAATATTAAAAGGAAGGTACGGACCTTATATTTCTTATGAAAAGAAAAATTATAGAATACCTAAAACTTACGATCCTGAAAAAATGGACTTAGAAGATTGTAAAATTATTATTTCTAAGAGTAAAAAAGTATAAATTTTATTCTGTTTTAACCAAAAATTGAGTTAATTTTATGAAAAAAATAGTGGTAAAC
>Ga0172382_10010718_pt1 | contig 12244 bp, 9 predicted proteins | sample Leawel138RmetaG_FD_122245 | JGI IMG/M metagenome (GOLD analysis project Ga0172382, IMG submission 122245) | Leachate microbial communities from a municipal landfill in Southern Ontario, Canada - Leachate well 138R metaG | ecosystem: Engineered > Solid waste > Landfill > Unclassified | place...
ACCAGCGACACGATGTCGCCCATGCCGAGGATGCGGTTGGCCATGCGCTCCGGGTGGAAGGCTTCCAGTCCGCCGAGCTTCTCGCTGATGCCGACGAACTTGATCGGTGCGCCGGTGATCGCCTTGACCGACAGCGCGGCGCCCCCGCGCGAATCGCCGTCGAGCTTGGTCAGCACGACGCCGGTGAGCGGCAAGGCCTCGTGGAAGGCCTTGGCCGTGTTGACGGCGTCCTGGCCCTGCATCGCGTCGACGACGAACAGGGTCTCGGCCGGCTGCAGCTGGCGGTGCAGTTCGGCGATCTCGGCCATCATCTGTTCGTCGATCGCCAGGCGGCCGGCGGTGTCGACCAGCAGGACGTCGTGGTAGTGCGTCCGTGCCCACTGCAACGCCGCGGCCGCGATGTCGGCAGGCTTCTGGTCGGGGGTGGACGGGAAGAAGTCGGCGCCGGCCTGTTCGCTGACGGTGCGCAACTGCTCGATGGCGGCCGGCCGGTAGACGTCGCAGGACACCGTGAGCACTTTCTTCTTCCGGTTCTCCCGGAGCCATTTGGCGAGCTTGCCGACCGTCGTGGTCTTGCCGGCCCCCTGCAGGCCGGCCATCAGTACGACCGCCGGCGGGCGGACCGACAGATCCAGTTCGGCACTCTGGCCGCCCATGGTGGCGGCCAGCTCGCGATTGACGACGCCGACCAGCGCCTGGCCCGGGGTGAGGCTGCCGAGCACCTCCTGGCCCATGGCCTTCTCGCGGATGCGGGCGATCAGGTCGCGCACGACCGGCAGCGCGACGTCGGCTTCGAGCAGGGCGACGCGAATCTCGCGCAGCATTTCCTGCGTGTTCGCCTCGGTGAGGCGCGCTTCGCCGCGCAGCGTCTTGACGACCCTGGTCAGTCGTTGCGACAGGTTTTCGAGCATGGCCTTGGAGTAAACTGGATCCGTGTCGATTCTACTGTTTATCGTGCTCGTCCTGCCGGCCCTGCTGTACCTGGCGGCATGGCGCGTGTCGAGCGCGCCCGGCCCGGCCGGCGAGCGTCGCGGCGGGGTCATCCTGCTCTCGCTCGGATTGCTTGCGCATGCCGTGGCGCTGTATCACGAAGTCCTCGGCAGCGGCTGGCGCTTCGGTTTCGCGCCCATCCTGTCGGCCACGCTGTGGATCGGCCTCGTGATTCTCTGGTTCGAGGGCCTGCAGGTGCGCCTGCAGCCGCTGCGTCGGCTGGTCCTGCCGGTGGCCGCGGTTGCTGCCGTGCTGCCGCTGCTGTTCCCGGGAGCCGACATCAGCGCGCAGGCCTCGCTGCCGCTGTTCGTGCCGCACCTGCTGGTCGGCACGCTCGCCTACGGCGTGCTCGCGCTCGCCGCCCTGCACGCGATCCTGATGATCGCCACCGAGCGGGCCCTGCACGGCGGGGCAGCGCCGCTGCCGGACAGCGCGATCGGGCGTTTCCTCGAAGAGCTGCCGCCGCTGCTCGTGCTCGAGCGCATCCTGTTCCGCTTCATCACGGTCGGTTTCGCACTGCTGACACTGACCGCACTCAGCGGAGTGCTGTTTTCCGAGGAAGTCTTCGGCCGCCCCTTCGTGGCCGATCACAAGTCGGTCTTCTCGCTGATCGCCTGGGCAGTGTTCGGGGTGCTGCTGATCGGCCGCCGGCTGCGTGGCTGGCGCGGTCGCACGGCGCTGCGCCTGACGCTGGCCGGTTTCGGGCTGCTGCTGCTGGCCTATGTGGGCAGCCGCTTCGTGCTCGAGGTCGTGCTGGGGCGAAGCTGAACGCGTGGACCGGAGCGTCTGAGGCGATATGGGCAAGCTGCTGTTCTGGGTGGTCCTGCTGGCGATCGGGTGGGCGGGCTGGTCACTGTTCCAGCTGTCGCAGCGCAAGAACGAGCAGAGTCGCCGCAGCGCCTCCAATCCGCAGCCGCAGCGCATCGTGGCCTGTGTGCACTGCGGTGTGCACCTGCCGGTGTCCGAAGCGCTGAAGCAACGCGGAGACTGGTACTGCAGCCGCGAGCATCTCGAAGCGGGCCGTGACGGCTGACCCGGTGCTCGCTGGCGGCGCGCTGCCGGCGCCGTCCCCCGATACCCAATGGTTGTCGCTGCGCCGGATGGCGGTCAGCCGGCTGGTCGTCGCCCTGGCCCTGGCGCTGATGGCCGGCGCATCGCAGACCAACCAGAGCTGGCTGACCGATGCCCGGCTGTTCGGCTGGACGGCAGCTCTCTACCTGGTCGCGGCGATCGTCCACCTGGGGTCGGTCGGGTGGCTGCGCCCGCGTGTGCACCCGCTGCTCGCCATTCATGTCGCGACCGACCTGTTTGCGCTCACGCTGATGCTGCATTCGGCCGGCGGGTTGCGGGCCGTGTTCGGCATCCTGATCATCACGGCCGTGACCCTGGCGGCGGTCCTGTCGACGCGACTGATGGCCGCTTCGTTTGCCGCTGCCGCGTCGCTGCTGCTGCTCGGCGAGGCGATGCTGAGCTGGCTCGAAGCCGGTGGCGGGCAGGCCGGCCTGCCGATGACGGCCGGGCTGACCGGTGCAGCCTGCTTCGTGACCGCGTTGCTGGTCAACTGGCTGGCGAGGCAGCTCGAACGCCAGGAGGCGATCGCCCGCGAGCGTGGCGAGCATCTTCGCAACCAGTTCGCGGTGACGCGGCAGGTGGTTGCCGGGCTCGAACAGGGGGTGCTCGTGCTGTCGCCCGCAGGCCGGATCCGGGTGATCAACCGGGCCGCCCGCGAGCTGCTCGGCCTGGAGGCCGGGGCCGACCACATGGCGCTGGCGATCGACGGTGACGCCGATCTGCCGGCGCTTGCCCAGGCTCAGGCCGGCCTGGGGGCGCGGGCGATGCTGCGTGCCTTCGAGGCCTGGCGCGACGCCGGGGCGCGCGGCGGCGAGCGCTGCGAGCTGCTGCTGCCGGGCGTCGTGCCGACCCGGGTGTCGCTGCGCTTCGTGTCGGCGCCGGGTCGCGACACCCTGGTGACGATCGAGGATCTGCGCCAGGCCGAGGCCCAGGCCCAGCAACTGAAGCTGGCCTCGATGGGCCGGCTGTCGGCGTCCATCGCCCACGAGATCCGCAACCCGCTCGGTGCGATCCGCCATGCCAACGCGCTGCTCGGCGAACAGCTGCGCGAGCCGGCGCAGCAGCGGCTGTCGGGCATCATCGAAGCCAATACGCTGCGCATCGACCGCGTGGTGGCTGACGTGCTGTCGCTGGCGCGGCGCGAGTCGCCGAATGACGAGGCGGTCGATGCCGGCGCTTTCCTGCCGGCCTTCATCGACGAATTCGTCGTGCAGACCGGGGCCGCGCCGGGTCGCGTCGTTGCGTCGGTCGAGACCGACCGGCTGCTGCACTTCGATTCCAGTCATCTGCAACGGGTGCTGGTCAACCTGGTCGCCAACGCCCTGCGCTACGCCTCCGGGCAGCCGGCCGCGGTGAAGATCAGCTGGCGGGCGCTGGCAGCGGATCGACTAGAATTGCGGATATCCGACGACGGTCCAGGGCTGTCCCCCGAAATGCAGCAGCAGGCATTCGAACCGTTCTCCACGACCGAGGCGCGCGGCACCGGTCTCGGTCTGTTCCTGTCGCGTGAGCTGTGCGCCGCCAATGGTGCCGCGATCCGCTACGAGCCCCCGACCGCCGGCCGGCCCGGGGCTTTCGTCATCGAGCCCGCTGCCGGCGGCGGCTGAACGAGGCAGCATGACGCTTTCGTCCGATCCCGAGATTCCCCACCCGTCGCCCCAGGCGTCACCGTCGCGGCGCGTGCCGCGTGTGCTGATCGTCGACGACGAGGCCGACCTGCGCGAGCTGCTCGAACTGACGCTCATCGGCATGGGCTTCGACGTCGATTGTGCGGCCGACGTGAAGACCGCCCTGGGGCTGATCGAGGCCAACACCTATTCGCTGTGCCTGACCGATATGCGCCTGCCCGACGGCGACGGCCTGCAACTGGTGGCGGCGATCTCGAACCGCGAGCCGCATTTTCCGGTGGCGGTCATCACCGCCTACGGCAGTGCCGAGAATGCGGTGGCCGCCCTGAAGGCCGGTGCCTTCGACTATCTGGCCAAGCCGGTGGCGCTCGATGCGCTGCGCGCTCTCGTGCGCTCGGCGATCGCCGACGGCCAGAGTGCCGACGGCGGCAGCGCGCCGGACGGGGTCGCACGGGGCGACGGCCGCCGCCTGATCGGCAGCTCGCCGGCGATGGCCGAAGTGCGCAGCCAGATCCTGCGGCTGGCCCGCAGCATGGCGCCGGTGGCGATCACCGGTGAATCGGGAACCGGCAAGGAGCTGGCGGCGCGGATGATCCATGCGTCGGGGCCGCGTGCGGCCGGCCCCTTCATTGCGGTCAACTGCGGCGCGATTCCCGAGACGCTGATGGAGGCCGAATTCTTCGGCCATCGCAAAGGGGCTTTCACCGGTGCCGACCACGAGCGCGACGGTTTCTTCCAGGCTGCCCGCGCCGGCACCCTGTTCCTCGACGAAGTGGCCGACCTGCCGTTCGCGATGCAGGTGAAGCTGTTGCGGGCGATCCAGGAAAAGCGCGTGCGCAAGGTCGGTGGCACGGTCGAGGAGCCGGTCGATGTGCGGATCGTCAGTGCCACCCACCAGGATCTGGCCCAGTGCGTCGAGGCCGGCCGCTTCCGGTCGGACCTTTACTACCGTCTCAACGTGATCGGCCTGCGGCTGCCGCCGCTGCGCGAGCGCACCGAGGACATTCCGGAGCTGGCGGCTGCGATCCTCGACGGCCTGGCGCGTCGGGCCGGCATGTTGCCGGTGCCCAGGCTGTCGCCGGCGGCCACCCGCTACCTGTCCGGCTACGCGTTTCCGGGCAATGTGCGCGAGCTCGAGAACCTGCTCGAACGCGCGCTGGCATTTTCCAACGGCGAGTCGGTCGGGATCGAGGATCTCGGCCTGCAACCTTCGCTCAGCATGCTGGCCGAAAGCGAGCGGGCTGGCGACCCTGCGCCGGCCGGGTCGGTTGCCGGCGAGGGCCGCGGCGGCGCAGCGGGCGCTGCGCCGGAGGCGGCGCCCGAGCGCCGGCCGGTGCGCATTTCGGAAGAGGGCATTCCCGATTCGCTGCCCGACTATCTCGACCAGATCGAGCGAGAGGCCATCCTGCGTGCGCTCGAAAAGACCCGCCACAACCGGACGGCCGCGGCCAGGCTGCTGGGCATCACGTTTCGTGCGCTGCGCTACCGGATGCAGCGCCTCGGCCTGAACTGAGCGCTCCGGAGGCCGCGTCATGCGCCGCCGCAAGACGGGCCAGTCGGGCGAGTTGCCCGGGCCGGGGCGACCGGTGATGAGCGACTGGCAGCAGGGCTGGCTGCGGCGGGCACAGGCCCGGCCTTCTCCGAATCACGACCGGCGTCCGGACGGCATGGCGGTCGAGCTGCTGGTCGTCCACTACATCAGCCTGCCGCCGGGGCGGTTCCGGGGGGATGCGGTCGAGCGACTGTTCACCAACCGGCTCGATCCGCAGGCGCATCCCGCCTTCGAGCCATTGCGCGCGCTGCGCGTTTCGGCGCATTTCCTGATCCGTCGTGATGGTCGACTGTTGCAATTCGTCGACGCCGACCTGCGCGCCTGGCATGCCGGCGAGTCGCGCTTCCTGGGGCGCGAACGCTGCAACGACTTCTCGATCGGCGTCGAGCTCGAAGGTGACGGGCGCCACCGTTTCACGGCAAGCCAGTACCGCGAGTTGCGCGATCTGGTGGCGCGTCTGCGGCAACGCTATCCGCTCAGGTGGGTGGCCGGCCACAGCGATATCGCCCCGTTGCGCAAGGACGATCCGGGGCCTTTCTTCGACTGGCGCAGGCTCACCTGTTCGCGCGAGGCGCGTGGCCTGATCGAGCCGCAGGCAGCCGCCAGAGGCTTGCCCGGCCAATAAAAGAGCCACTACAATTAGCGCCGTGCCGGCTTGCAGACACCATATGTAGTGTCGACTGTACGAATCTCCCGGCGCCGCCTGTTCGTCTGATTCATTGCCGCCTGCCTCGTCGCAGCGGTTTTTTTCCGTCTTTTCCGCGGAGGTTTCGCATGCAAAGGGTTGCCGAAAAGGTCGCCGAGAAGGTCACCGGACATTCGCCCTCGGCCCAGGGCCATCCTCATTTTTCCAGCGCCGGCGAAGCCGGCCGGTACCCGGCCCACGGCGATGCCTGGGCCGATTTCAAGGTGATCCGTCGCAACGGTTCGGTGGTCGGTTTCGAGCCGTCGAAGATCTCGATTGCCGTGACCAAGGCGTTCCTCGCGGTCAGCGGCGGCCACGGCGCGGCGTCGGCGCGCATCCGCGAGCTGGTCGAGCGGATCACGGCCAGCGTCGTGGCTGCGCTCACGCGCGGCAAGGCAGGCGGGGCGACCTTCCACATCGAAGACATCCAGGATCACGTCGAGCTGGCGCTGATGCGCTCGGGCGAACACGAGGTGGCGCGCGCCTACGTGCTGTACCGCGAGCGCCGCGCCCAGGAACGGGCAGCACGGGCGAAGGCAGAGCAGGCCGCGCAGCCGGTGCTGAACGTCGTCGATGGCGAGCGGCGCGTACCGCTCGACACCGCGGCGCTGACTGCGTTGATCGAGTCGGCCTGCCAGGGGTTGGGCGACATCGTCGAGCCGGCCGGGATCGTGACCGAGACGGTGCGCAACCTGTATGACGGCGTGCCGCTCGACGAGGTGTACAAGTCGGCGATCCTGTCGGCGCGCGCCCGGATCGAGAAGGATCCGGCCTACAGCCAGGTCACCGCGCGGCTGCTGCTGCACACGGTACGCCGCGAAGTGCTTGGCGAGGAGGTGCCGCAGGCTGCGATGGCGAGCCGTTACGCCGAGTACTTTCCCGCCTTCGTGCGCCGCGGTGTCGAGGCCGGTCTGCTCGACGAGACGCTGCTGCAGTTCGATCTGCAGCGGCTCGGCGCAGCGCTCGACTCCGGGCGCGATCTGCAGTTCGGCTATCTGGGCCTGCAGACCCTCTACGACCGCTATTTCCTGCACGTCGACGATCGGCGCATCGAGTTGCCGCAGGCCTTCTTCATGCGGGTCGCGATGGGCCTGGCACTGAACGAGATCGACCGCGAGGCGCGGGCCATCGAGTTCTACGAGTTGTTGTCGAAGTTCGATTTCATGAGCTCGACGCCCACGCTGTTCAACTCCGGCACGCGGCGTTCGCAGCTGTCCTCGTGCTACCTGACCACGGTGTCCGACGACCTTGACGGCATCTACGAAGCCATCAAGGAGAACGCGCTGCTGGCCAAGTTCGCCGGCGGCCTGGGCAACGACTGGACGCCGGTGCGCGCGCTCGGCTCCCACATCAAGGGCACGAACGGCAAGAGCCAGGGCGTGGTGCCCTTCCTGAAGGTCGTCAACGATACGGCGGTGGCGGTCAACCAGGGGGGCAAGCGCAAGGGCGCGGTCTGTGCCTACCTCGAGACCTGGCATCTCGACATCGAGGAGTTCGTCGAGCTGCGCAAGAACACCGGCGACGACCGCCGGCGCACGCACGACATGAACACCGCCAACTGGGTGCCCGACCTGTTCATGAAGCGCGTGGCCGAGAACGGCGAATGGACGCTGTTCTCGCCGTCCGACTGCCCCGACCTGCACGAACTCTACGGCAAGGCCTTCGAGGAGGCCTACCTGCGCTATGAGGCCCGAGCCGACAGTGGCGAGCTGAAGCTGTTCCGCCGGATCCCGGCCGTCCAGCTGTGGCGCAAGATGCTGTCGATGCTGTTCGAGACCGGCCATCCGTGGATCACCTTCAAGGATCCGTGCAACATCCGCTCGCCGCAGCAGCATGTCGGGGTCGTGCACAGCTCCAACCTGTGCACCGAGATCACGCTGAACACCAGCGACAGCGAGATCGCGGTCTGCAACCTGGGTTCGGTGAACCTGCTTGCCCACATGGTCGAGCGTGACGGCGTCTGGCAGCTCGATCACGACAAGCTGCAACGCACGGTGCGCACCGCGATGCGCATGCTCGACAACGTCATCGACATCAACTACTACGCGGTCGGCAAGGCGCGCAATTCGAACCTGCGCCATCGACCGGTGGGCATGGGCATCATGGGTTTCCAGGACTGCCTGCACCGGATGCGCACGCCCTACGCGAGCGCCGAAGCGGTCGAGTTCGCCGACCGTTCGATGGAGGCCGTCTGCTATCACGCCTACCTGGCGTCGACCGAGCTGGCCGAGGAGCGCGGCCGCTATCCGAGCTTCCGGGGTTCGCTGTGGGATCAGGGCGTCTTGCCGCAGGACACGCTGAGGCTGCTTGCCGAGCAGCGCGGCGGCTACGTCGAGGTGGACACCTCGGCAAGCCTCGATTGGGACGCGCTGCGCGAGCGCATCCGCGTGCACGGCATGCGCAATTCGAACTGCATCGCGATCGCGCCGACCGCCACGATCTCGAACATCATCGGCGTGTCGGCCTGCATCGAACCCACCTTCCAGAATCTCTACGTGAAGTCGAACCTGTCGGGCGAGTTCACGGTGGTCAACGATTCGCTGGTGCGCGACCTGAAGCAACTCGGCCTGTGGGACGAGGTGATGCTCGCCGACCTGAAGTTCTTCGATGGTTCGCTGTCCCGGATCGACCGGATTCCCGCCGGGCTGCGCGCCATCTACGCGACCGCGTTCGAAGTCGATCCGTCGTGGCTGGTCGAGTGCGCATCGCGGCGGCAGAAGTGGATCGACCAGGCGCAGTCGCTGAACATCTACATGGCCGGCGCCTCCGGCAAGAAGCTGCACGATACCTACATGCTCGCCTGGCAGCGTGGCCTGAAGACCACCTACTACCTGCGCACGCTCGGCGCGACCACCGCCGAGAAGTCGACGACCGACAAGATCGGCCAGCTCAATGCGGTGGCCAGCGATGGTGGCATGACGGCGGGTTTCAGCTACACGGCGCCGGGCAGCGTGAGCGCGCCGGCGCTTGCCGACGAACCGATCGCGCCGAAGTTCTGCGCGATCGACGACCCGGAGTGTGAAGCCTGCCAGTGAACGAAGGCCCACGCCGGACCGAAGCGGTGCGGCGCGGGCCTTCGTATCTGTTGCGCCGACGGCCACTTTGCCGTCTATCGGTACATCGGGCCGTGCAAATGGATTGCACGGCCCCTGCACGCGCCGTAAGATTTCCGTTGTTCACGCAAGGCGGAATCTCGCGGCATTACACGAATCAGAATCGACGTATTGAAGCGAGGCCTCAGATGCTTTCCTGGAACGATCCAGTCAGTGCCCATCCCGATCATCCGGCTGCGTCCCGAACCCCGATGCCGGCCCTGCAGCCGGTGAACCCGTCAAGCGTTCCGTCCCCGTCCGATCCGGCGCGTGCCGTGCACAGCGGCTCGATGGCCGCGCAAAGCCAGCGACGGGTGCGCGTCGAAGACAAGCGCATCATCAACGGCGCGTCCGACGTCAACCAGCTGGTGCCGTTCAAGTACAAGTGGGCCTGGGACAAGTACCTGGCTACCTGCGCCAATCACTGGATGCCGCAGGAAATCAACATGAGCCGCGACATCGCCCTGTGGAAGGATCCGAACGGCCTCACCGAAGACGAACGCCGGCTGGTCAAGCGCAACCTGGGTTTCTTCGTCACGGCCGATTCGCTGGCGGCGAACAACATCGTGCTGGGCACCTATCGTCACATCACGGCGCCCGAGTGCCGGCAGTTCCTGCTGCGCCAGGCTTTCGAGGAAGCGATCCACACGCACGCCTACCAGTACATCGTCGAGTCGCTCGGGCTCGAGGAAGGCGAGATCTTCAACGCCTATCACGAGATCAAGTCGATCCGCGACAAGGACGAGTTCCTGATTCCGTTCATCGATACGTTGACCAATCCGGACTTCGTCACCGGCACGCTCGAGAACGACCAGAAGCTGCTGAGGTCGCTGATCGTCTTCGCCTGCCTGATGGAAGGCCTGTTCTTCTACGTCGGCTTCGTGCAGATCCTTGCGCTCGGCCGGCAGAACAAGATGACTGGCGCTGCCGAGCAGTATCAGTACATCCTTCGCGACGAGTCGATGCACTGCAACTTCGGCATCGACCTGATCAACCAGATCAAGCTCGAGAACCCGCAGCTGTGGACCCGGGAGTTCCGCGACGAACTGCGCGGGCTGTTCGTGCGCGCCGTCGAGCTCGAGTATGCATACGCCGAGGACACCATGCCGCGTGGCGTGCTGGGTCTGAACGCATCGATGTTCAAGGCCTATCTGCGTTTCATCGCGAACCGCAGGGCGCAGCAGATCGGCCTGGACCCGATGTTCCAACAGGATGAGAATCCGTTTCCGTGGATGAGCGAGATGATCGACCTGAAGAAGGAGCGGAACTTCTTCGAAACCCGCGTCATCGAGTATCAGACCGGGGGCGCCTTGAGCTGGGATTGATGATGGTATTTCCCTGGGCATCTCGGAGTGCCGGCTGCCAGTACAGGATTTGCATCGGGATTGTTCGGAACAGATCGATGGGAGGCGGTGCTGGATCGGTGCCTTCCTCATGCCGTATTCATTAGCGCAGGAACCCGCATGCCGGACCGGCTCGCACCTGCGCCGATGAATGGCCCGCGTCACCGTCTGCCTTCGGGTATCCGGCCGCGGGTTTTCCTTATCGCACTGCCCACACAAGGAGAATCGTGATGGCAACCGCCAAGAAGCCCGCGAAGAAAGCCGCGGCCAAGAAGCCGGCGGCCGGCAAGGCCGCCAAGACACCTGCCGTGAAGAAGGCGGCGGCCGTCGCCGTCAAGCCGGCTGCCAGGTCGTCGGCCGCCGGGAAACCGGCAGCCGCGAAGACTGCGGCGAAGAAGGCCACGGTCGCGAAACCGGCAGCGAAGAAAGTCGCCGCGAAGAAGGTCACGGCTGCGAAGCCGGCAGCGAAGAAAGTTGCGGCGAAGAAGGCTGCCGCGAAGAAGCCGGCAGCCGTGAAGACTGCGGCGAAGAAGGCCGCGGCCTCGAAACCGGCAGCGAAGAAGGTCGCCGCCAAGAGCGTTTCGGCCAAGAAGCCTGTCGCCGCCAAGGCCGCCGCGAAGAAGGCGGTTGCCAGCAAAGCCGCGCCGAAGAAGGCGGCGGCGAAGAAGGTGACGGCCAGGAAGGCAGCAGTGAAGAAGGCGGTTGCCAAGGTCACCAGGAAGCTCGAGGCCAAGAAGCTCGCTGCCAAGAAGACGATCGCCAAGGCGGTCAAGGCGGTGAAGAAGGCGGTCGAGAAGCCGGCAGCGAAGACGGCCGCTGCGAACAAGGCCGCGCCGAAGAAGACGGCCGCCAGGAAGCCGGCGACCAAGCAGGCAGCGGTCAAGCAGGCAGCGGTCAAGCAGGCAGCGGTCAAGCAGGCAGCGGTCAAGCAGGCGCCCGCCAAGGCGCCCCGGAAGGCTGCGAAGAAAGCCGCCAACCCGGTCGCCGCCTGGCCTTTTCCAACCGGCAATCGTCCCTGAGCGGCCGCGGTCGCGGGAGTCCCGGGCGGCTTGCGCCGCTGGATTCCCGAGCCCGGCGGCCGCCGGTCGCCCATCGCCGATCCGTTCGTGATCGGTGACCGGCTTTGTGCGAGAATCGGCGGCCATCCGGATCGGACACGCCATGCATCAAGCCATCTGGCTGCTGGTCGAGACACTCAGCAGCCTGCTCGCGACAGCCTGCCTGCTGCGCGCCTACATGAATCGAATCGGCCTGGGGGCGCGCAACCCGATCGGGCAGTTCATCCTGGCCATCACCGACTGGCTCGTGCAGCCGATCCGCCGGCTGCTGCCGGCGAGGGGTCGCATCGATTGGGCCAGCATCGCAGCCGGCTTCATCATTGCGCTGCTCCTCGCGCTGCTGTTCCTGGTGCTGTTCGCCGGTGGCCGGATGTCCCCGGTGGCCGTCGTGCTGCTGGCCGTGTTCTGGCTGATCAAATGGTCGCTGTGGCTGCTGATGGCGCTGGTGATCATTCAGGCCGTGCTGTCCTGGGTCAACCCCCATGCACCGATCGCGCCGGCGATCGCCGCGCTCACCCATCCCTTCCTGGCGCCGATCCGGCGCATCGTGCCGCTGATCGGCGGCGTCGACCTTTCGCCCCTGGTGCTGATCCTGCTGGTCCAGTTCGTGCTGACTGCGCTGCAGTCCCTGCTGCCGGGGTTGCGCGCTTTTGCGGCCTGATGTCGCTTTGCGTTCGAACGTCCGGGGCGGGCCAAGGTGCGGGGGCTGGGCGGGGGCCGGCGCCGGGTGCTTGCCCCTGCTGGCGCAGGGGTTCCCTGTGGTGCTCGCGCTCGTGGCCTGCCGCCGAAACTCGCTTCGCTCCCGCCGCTTTGCGGCGCTCGCTG
>Ga0172382_10010719_pt1 | contig 12244 bp, 14 predicted proteins | sample Leawel138RmetaG_FD_122245 | JGI IMG/M metagenome (GOLD analysis project Ga0172382, IMG submission 122245) | Leachate microbial communities from a municipal landfill in Southern Ontario, Canada - Leachate well 138R metaG | ecosystem: Engineered > Solid waste > Landfill > Unclassified | place...
CGCTGAGGGCAATACGTCCAATCTTTCTTCCATCGTCTGTATCCTCCTTCCCTCGCGAATATGTCGAAGAGTAGGGTTTGAGAGGACGCGAGCATACGCGTTCTCTCAAAGGAGTATAATGGGCGTTCTCCCTGATGTCTCAAGTACGGACGCCTCGCTGGTGGGCCGCTCCCCGGGCGGGTGTGCAAGGAAGATCCTGTCAGCCGGGCAGGAAAGAGGACAGAACGGATCTGATGATCGGATAAGCATGCCCAGCGGTATTGCCGGGGTGCATCTCTGAGCAGCCGGGCAAAGGGGATTCACGCCCGGTTGTCGAGATATTCTTTCAGTGCTCGTGCGTTGTTCAGCTGTTGCTCTCTTGAGCTGTAGACAAGGGTGACCGTTTCCTTGCGAGCGTGTCCGAGCAGCTTACCCACCTGGTCCGGGTTGCCGTCGAGCTCGGCAAAATATCGGGACCTGAACTCAGGCCACTTCTCAGGATCATGGCCATACCAGGAACGAAGCTCGTTCGACGGTGCCAGGTCCTTGAGCCAGAGGTCGATTTTCGCCTTTGTTTTTGAGATGCCCCTGGGCCACAGCCGGTCCACGAGGATCCGGAGGCCGTCGGTCTCGTCGGGATCTTCATAGGCGCGTTTGATCCTTATGTCCATGGGTTTCTCCTTTTTTGGCATGCTTCACCCGGGCCCCGGCCGGCCGAACGCCAGGCAAGGCCGGCAAAGCGCTGAATCGCTTCCAGAGACTCGCGGGGCCGGGCCTGAAGGATGAAGTGCGGCCCCGGTATTCTCCTTACCCGCAGATCAGGGACCGCCTCCATGAAGTCGAAGAGCGCTGATCCTGGAATGGTCCGGTCGGAGGCGGCCTGCAGGTAGAGACAGGGAATGCTCAATCCGGGAAGGAATGCGCGTACGTCCACCCGGCTTATCATCTTAAGCCGGTGCGCCAGCACCTCGGGCGTGACCATGACCCTGACCCGCTGCCACAGTCCGAGCAGCAGGTCGGCGGACTCGACCCCGCCAGCCACCACGAGTTTGAGGAGCAACCGGGGAACGGGGAGCTTCAGCAGCCTCTCCAGGGGAAGAAGCCTCAGTGCCTTGAGCACCCGGGGCCGAGGCGAGCGGGCAAAGGTGGAACACAGGACCAAGCACTCCGGACTGATCAGGCCGGAGCCGATGAGCGCCAAGGCAACCGGCCCTGAGAACGACTCGGCCAGGACAAGGGCATCTTCATCCCAGGGGATCTGGTCCCGTGCGCAGCACACGGTCTCCTCGAAGCTCAGGGGTCTGTCCGCAGGGTAGCGCACCACGCACACCGCAATGTCCTTTGGCAGCACGGCCCCGAAGGGCTCGAACGAAATGCCGGTTCCGTCCAGGCCGGGCAGGAACACGAGCCTTCTGTCGCTGAGCGGGTGCATCTTGCTCTCCATCTTTTTTTAATCCTGTTCTCTCCTCTTTCACGAGGACTTCAGAGCCTGCACCTTTCCGGCCGTATAGGGCCTTGCCGCTAGATTGCCTCGATCGTTGACGGCGGTTTGGACGCGATGTTGTATGTCACGCTCACTACCCCGGGCACGTCGCGGATGATCTCGCCTGCGATCTGCTCCAAGAGATCAAACGAAAGCCGGGTGGGCGATGCGGTCCGTGCGTCCGTGCTATCCCAGCAGCGCACCTCGATCTGCTGGCCGAAATCGCGCATGCCGTCGCGCATGCCGGTCACCCGGTCTCCGTGCAGGACGCCCAGGTACTGGAACGCGCCCGAACCTTTCAGCAGACGCTCGATCACCACTGTTGCCCTGCGGACTGTCTCGATCCGCTCGGGGGTCACCTCGCCGATGACACGCGCCGCAAAAGCCGGACCCGGAAACGGGATGCGGCTGAAGAGCTCCTCCTGCAGGCCAAGGGCCCTGCCCAGCTTCCTCACGCCTTCTTTGCGGAGCTGGATGAGCGGCTCCAGGATATGATAGCCGAAGGCCTCCTTCGGATCGATTCCGAGCTGTTCGAAGACATTGTGCTGGCGCTTGATGCCTGCCACGGTCTCGTCGATATCGGTCAGGATCGTTCCCTGGAGAAGATACCTGGCGCCGCTTTGTCTCACGATGTGCCCAAACACGTTCCGATAAAAGGTCTGCGTGATGGCCTCGCGCTTTTTTTCCGGATCGGTGAGCCCCTTGAGCGCGGCAAAGAATTCACTGCGCGCATCCACTACCTCGACCTCAACGTCGAGTTCTTGGAAGGACGCCACGACCTGATCGGCCTCGCCTTCGCGCATGAGACCGTTCTCGACAAAGATCGTTCTCAACTGCGGTCCCAGGGCCCGATGCCCCAGCATGGTGACCACGGATGAGTCCACGCCGCCGGAGAGCGCGTTGATCGCCATTCCATCTCCGACTGCGTCCCTGATACCCTTGACCTTTTCCTGGATAAAGGCCTCGGTGTTGAGCTCCTGTGCGGTAATCTCCTTTTTCATGTCGAGTTCTCCTGACTATAAGTAGTGCGGTGGTACATATCATGGATCAAGGTCGGCGCATATTCTTAAAAATAACGCAAGCCTTTTTCACGAAGGGAAGATAATGGCTCAGTTTCGGGGAATATGCTATAATCACAGTTATAGTAAATCCCGGATGTTATATACTGATCTCGCTGGGAATTTCCCCCGAAACTGAGCCATTACGGGACGAGCGTAAGGGTCAGCCGCGGCCGAATGAGGCTGCATTTGCTTGTTAGTCGTTTCCCATTATCCAATTTCACTCATCTTTGATGCCCAATGCTCTGGCTACGCCTTCGCCGTAAGCAGGATCAGCCTTAAGACAGTTGCCGATATGGCGGATCTTGATCTCCTTGGGTGCATCGCCCATGGCCCGCGCCGTATTGTCGAAGAGCGCCTGCTGCTGTGCGTCGTTCATCAGACGGAAGAGCTTGCCCGGCTGTGTATAATAATCATCGTCCTGGGGATAGTGGTCTGCGGCGCCCTCCAGAGCAAGCGGCGGTTCACGCAGTTCGGGTTGGTCCTGCCACTCACCATAGCTGTTGGGATCATAACCCAGAGTGCTGCCCTGGTTGCCGTCGACGCGCATGGCGCCGTCGCGATGATAGATGTTCGCCGCGCAGCGCGGCGCGTTGACCGGAATCTGGTGATGGTTGACGCCGAGACGGTAACGCTGGGCATCGCCATAGGAGAAGAGCCGCCCCTGCAGCATCTTGTCCGGGGAGAAGCCGATGCCGGGCACTATGTTCGCCGGGTTAAAAGCCGACTGTTCGACCTCGGCAAAATAATTCTCAGGGTTCTTGTTGAGTTCGAGAACGCCGACCTCGATGAGCGGGTAATCTTTGTGGTACCAGACCTTGGTCAGGTCGAACGGATTGTATGGCATCTTGGCCGCATCTTTCTCGGGCATCACCTGAATGAACAGGGTCCAGCGCGGAAAATCCTTGCGTTCGATCGCATCATAGAGGTCGCGCTGGTGACTCTCGCGGTCTTTTCCCACGATCGCCTCGGCCTCAGCGTCGGTCAGATTTTTTATGCCCTGCTGGGTGCGGAAGTGGAACTTGACCCAGAAGCGTTCGTTTCGCGCATTGATCATACTGAAGGTATGGCTGCTGAACATATGCATGTGGCGGTAGCTCATCGGTATGCCGCGGTCGCTCATGGTAATGGTTACCTGGTGCAAGGCTTCAGGCAGCGAAGACCAGAAGTCCCAGTTGTTCTTGGCGCTGCGCAGGTTGGTGCGCGGGTCGCGCTTGACCGCGCGGTTAAGCCCGGGGAAGCGCAACGGATCGCGCAGAAAAAAGACCGGCGTGTTGTTGCCGACTAGATCCCAGTTGCCCTCTTCGGTATAAAACTTGATGGCCGTGCCGCGAATGTCACGCTCGGCGTCAGCCGCGCCACGCTCGCCGGCCACAGTCGAGAAACGCATAAAGAGCTCGGTTTTCTTGCCAACCTGCGAGAAGATCTTCGCCTTGGTGTATTTGGTGATGTCGTGCGTTACCGTGAAGGCACCGTAGGCCCCGGAGCCCTTTGCGTGCATGCGGCGCTCGGGAATCACCTCGCGGTCGAAGTGAGCCAACTTCTCCAGGTACCAGACATCCTGAAGCAACTGTGGCCCCCGCGGGCCGGCGGTCATCACGTTCTGATTGTCCGCAACGGGCGCTCCGGCGGCTGTTGTCAGTTTCTTCTTTCCGTCGCTCATGTCCATTCTCCTTCCTTGATTTGGTTTGTGCGGCTAACGTTCGGCATCACCGGCCGGCAATGGAGCATAGCGGAATTACCAGTCCGCGTCGATGCGGTTGTTAGATGGTGGTTCACTTCGGCCCTGTCAGGCTTGTGTGGCAACATCATTGCCGAAGGTCACGCAGCGGTCGATACTTTCTTGGTCAGGATTCCAGAGGCACTTGATGCCATCGTTCATGAGATCAAATCCTGATTTTTTGAGCCAGTCCGTGATTTTTTGCACACCCTCGCCGCTCCAGCCGTAACATCCAAATGCAGCAGCCTTCTTACCCTTGAAGCGCAGCCCCTCGATTTGCTCGAGGATACCGGCTGTTGCGCTGGTGATACCCCTCCCGATAGTGGGGGAACCTACTAGAATGGCTTTGGATTTGAATACCTCAGTAAGGATGTCATTTTTGTCTGACTTGGTGATGTTGTAGAGTTTGACGGTAACGTCCTTATTCTTCTCTTGGATGCCCTTAGCTATGCTTTCTGCCATGATTTTGGTACCGTTCCACATGGTGTCGTAAAGAATGGTGATCTGGTTCTCGCGGTAGTTATTGGCCCAAGCCATATATTTTTCAACGATCTGGCTGGGTTTGTCCCGCCAGATTATTCCATGGCTAGGCGCAATCATGTCGATCGGCACATTAAGGCTGAGGACTTCCTGAATTTTTTTGAGCACCAGTGGGCTGAACGGGGTCAGAATGTTGGCATAATACTTGATGCATTCGTACATCAGCTCATCTTGGTCTACCAAATCGTTGAAAAGGCGCTCGGTGGCATAATGTTGGCCGAAGGCGTCGTTGCTGAACAGGATCTTATCTCCGGTCATATAGGTGGCCATGCTGTCCGGCCAGTGAAGCATGCGCATTTCCACGAACACCAGAGCCTTGCCGTTGCCGATATCCAGAGTATCCCCGGTTTTGACGGTTTTGAAATTCCAATCCTGATGATAATGCCCCTTGAGCGACTTTGTGCCGTTTTCGGTACAATAGATCGGAGTGTTTGGAATACGACGCATCAGTTCGGGCAAGCCCCCGCTATGGTCGATCTCAGCATGGTTGGCGATTATATAATCGATTTTTGAAAGGTCGATTTCTTTTTTGAGGCTATCGACAAACTCAGCGGCAAAGGGATTCCAAACTGTATCGATGAGCACATTCTTTCCCTCTCTTATGAGGTAAGAATTATAGGTAGACCCCCTATGAGTGGAGTATTCGTTTCCATGAAATTTCTTCAATTCCCAATCCACCTTGCCGACCCAAGTTACATTCGCTTTGATTCGCTTTCCCATAGTAGACCTCCTAATTTAGCTTGAATATATCATATCCTCATCAAGAAAAGAATCGCGAATGACACATTTTTGTAATGGCTCAGTTTCGGGGGAATTTCCCAGCGAGATCAGTATGTAACATCCGGAATTTACTATGGCTGTAATTATAGCATATTCCCCGAAACTGAGCCATTCCTTTTTGGTTGGTTTTTCGCTTGATGTTCCCTTTTTGAATAGTTATAAACATAACTATCTCAATCAGGAGGGGCCATGGCATACCGGGTGTATCAAACCAACAAAAAAACTGGTGTCACCTATGTTTATGAAGCCGTTTCCTACTGGGACAAGGAGAAACACCAACCCCGGAACAGGCAGGTCTGCATAGGCAAACTCGATGCAGAGACCGGGGAATTCGTTCCTTCCAGGCGATTGAACCCGGATCGGATGATGGTAAAGGACCCGGCTGTGACGGCCACCGCCAGTATTGTCGGGCCCTCTTTGCTCCTTGAGAGCATCACTTATGAGCTGGCCCTGGACACGATATTGAAAAAGGCTTTCCCCAAGATCCATGAACAGATCTTGACCATGGCCTATTACCTGGCTGTTCGGGGAGGCCCGCTCAGTCACTTGGAGTCCTGGAGCAAGAGCCATGAGCATCCCTTTGGGAAAGCGCTCACCAGTCAAAGGATCAGCGACCTGTTGAAGATCCTGGGGGGAGAAGAGGGTCGGGCAAACTTTTTCAAGGCGTGGGGCCAACGGCATGCAGAGAGCGACTACCGGTGTTACGATATCACCTCCGTGTCTTCCTACGGGAGGCTCAATGAATATATCAAGTATGGCCACAACCGGGACAGGGAGCATCTCAAGCAGATCAACCTGGCCATGCTGTCCGGACAGGAAAGCGAGCTTCCCCTGTATTATCAGCGAATGCCGGGGAACATAAGCGATGTTGTTATGTTACAGGGCATCTTACAGACCTTTTGCTGCCTGGAACAGCCTCGGTTGCACCTGGTACTGGACAGGGTGTTCTACAGCCGGGACAATGTCGATGAGCTTACCGAGAAGCGGATCAAGTTCATCCTGGCGGTTCCCAACCGTTTGAAGTGGGTGCAGAGGCTCATTGACGAGAGCAGGCAGACCATGCAGGACCCGGAAGGGTATCACAAAATCGATGGAGAGATATTGTGCGCCCACACCCGTCTTTACCCTTGGGGAAAAGGCAGGAGGCGCTGCTATGCCCATATATATTACAATGCCCATGCAGCAGCTCAGGCCGCTGACAGCTTTACGGAAGAGCTTCTGGACTCCAAAGAGGAATTGGAAAGTGGAAATCTCGCAGCAGGCCATGAAGATGCCTGCCAGACCTTTTTTACGGTCAAGGAAACGCCTGCCCGTGGACGGCGAGTCTCCTTCAACCCTGAGACCATCCAGCAGAACCGGAACCGGTATGCGGGGTTTCATGTGCTCCTGACCAACGACATCAAGGACCCGCAGGAAGCTCTTCAGATATACCGGAACAAAGACACGGTGGAGAAATGCTTTGATGATTTGAAAAACCAGCTGGATATGGAGCGTCTGCGGGTGCACTGCTCTTCTCACATGGATGGTCGGCTTTTTATCCAGTTCATAGCATTGATCTATATGAGCGCCCTGCGCAAAAAGATGCGTCAGGCCAAGCTTATTGATCGCTACACCGTCCAAGAGCTGCTCCTGGAAATGGAAACCCTGACAAGAGTGCGCTACTCCGGCAAGTATGGTCAGATCCTAACCAAAATTACCAAGCCGCAGCAGCTTATTATGAACCACCTCAACATCCAACCACCTGCATAGTCATATCTTTAACGGAAAATTACGTTGCCACTGTAGTACTAGGCCTGCTGCCTGGAAAGGAGGGGGCGCTCATGTTGCATAAAGATATCCCAAGTGATGAAAGAACAATCGACTTGAAAAGAAACCGGGTTGCGACCTTGATTCGGTTTTCACTTTATTTTGTGGTTTTTACCATCATCCTTTTTGTTCTCTTGCAGATATTGATTTGCACAGAGTTTAAGGTGCTGGAAGAGAACAACATCCTCGAATGGACTGAATTTCTGTTGCTTATAATCAGCACACTCTTCCTTTTTCTTGCTTCCCGAAGAACCCAGGAATTTCCTCTTCTCTATACCATCCTGGCTTTTCTTCCTGTGGTGGCAGCTATTCGGGAACTGGATGCTGTATTCGATGGGATATTCCATGGTGCATGGGTTATGCCCGCCACTGTCGTTTATATGATAATTCTTTACAAGATTGTTAGATGGTTCAATCCATTGAAGGATGAAGTCTTACGTTTTGCACAAACGCAGCAGATAGTATTTCTTGGAATAGGTTTTTTCGTTGTTGTCATTGTCGCCCAACTGAGTGGTCAACAAATTGTATGGCGAGCCGCGCTGGGGCAGAATTACTTAAGAGTAGCCAAAGTGCTCGTAGAGGAGCTCGCAGAATTTATTGGCTATTCCATCCTGGTTGTTGGCTCGATTGAATGCTGGGTGTCGGCACGTATCAATCATTCTGCAGCTATTCTGCAACAGGAGTTTCCGGGATCTTCCTCGTGAGTGCTTGCGGGGTGTGGATTGGAGCCGTTTCGGGGGGATGAGCACCGTAAGACCCACCATAAGGATGATGAGAAAGCCTGCAGAACATATCTATAAGCTGGTTGGCATCAATTTGTGGCGTGCTATGTAAGACCTGCTATGGCAGGGTCCTTGCGTGGCCCACTTCCATATCAAAAAGAAAAACGGAAGACCCTATCTCTTATGTCCGGGAAATGGCCCGAGTGCGCGGCAAGGTCACGGTGGCTTCTCAGGTCTACATCGGTTCGCCAGAAAAAGTTCTGGGACTGATGAAAGACAGCTCCACAGACAAGGCCGATTCTCTTACCCGCCTTAAGGTCGAGGAGTTCGGTGCCCTGTGGGCCGCCATGCAGATGGATACTGATATCAACACGGTGCAGACCTCTGGGAGGTGGAGGGGTGTTTCCGGGACGGCAATTTCACCATGAAGGTTCGCCCCTTCCACCACTGGACCGACAGCAAGATCCGCTGCCACCTCTGTGTGCTGCATAATCGCGCTGACCCATCTCAGAGGTCTTGAGTTACGACTGGCAAGGCAGGGCATCAAACGCACCGCCAAGGATACCCTTGATGTTAAAGCGAAGGATATGGCTCAGTTTTGGGGGATATGTTATAATTACAGCTATAATAAATCCCGGATGTTATATACTGATCTAGCGGGGAATTTCCCCTAAAGCTGAGCCATTACAGCGGACGCCAAAGCTCAGCGGCGCAGCTTATCCGCGTCTGCTGGAGCGCCTTACTGGCCTGTGATGGCAATGTATTCTGCACTGGCGTGCGCTTTTGGAATGGGCAGGTGATCTTTTTTCAAGCCTCGAACATGCAATTCGATAGCTTCATGAATGTTTTTCGCTGCTTGATTTTTTGTTTTTCCTGTTGCTACACACCCAGGAAGATCAGGGGAATATGCAGAATAGCTGCCATTGGCTTTCTCGATCACGATTAGAAATCTGTGCATAGATGCGCCTCCTTATTTCTTCCCTGCCTTCTTTGTCCCGGCTTGTTTGAAAACGCTGTTTAAAGTACCTGGAGCCAGATCGTCGCCGGGATGTCCAGCAATCGTTACACGACCTTTCTTCTCCGGGTGCTTGTACTGGCGATGACTTCCCTTCTGGTACACTTGATACCAGCCATCCTCCTCAATTGTTTTATCACATCTCTGATTTTCATATCATTATAGCTAAACTATCCCATAGTATCATCCAGATCAAATTATTAGGGGGAGGGCTAACGCCAGGCATCAGCGGCGCGACGCAGCCGCATCCGCCTGGATGCTTTTGTTCGGCTATTCAGATATTATTTCACCAAAGGCACTGGGCATGTTGGTAGGATAGAATTCTTTCGTCTTTTGAAAGAATAGAGGCCTTCTCCTCACGGGCAGTAGCTACGATTATTTGATCTGCAGGATCGCTATGAAAAGGTTGCGGTAGTACAGTTGAACGATAAGCAATTACTGGAGATAAAGGGACAAGCCTGAGCTTTGGCATATCAAGAGCCGTAATAATCCAATCTTCCGGATCATATGAAATGCCTAACCTGCCTTTTTCGAGCAATTTGCTGAATTCCCATGGAGAAATAGCGGACAGAAGCAGCTCACTATATTTGCTTGTATCTCCAATAAGCGAAGATACTGTTTCTGATAGATTTTGTGGACGCATGTGCCACCATATCCAGGTATGTGTATCAAGCAAGTACTTCATTTACTTGATTCCCACACCTCTTCTCCGAGAGGAGTGATGATATCTTTCTCAAAAATGAAGGCATCGGCTAATTTACCTGGTATAGGGTTTTTATCTTTATTTTGGCAGGGAATTATTTGTGCCAGTGGTTTCCCGCGCTTTGTAATTATTATTTCTTCATGTGTTTTTGCTACGTGGTCTAATATTTTTAAAGCATGTGCTTTGAATTGGCTAATACCCATTGTTTTCATAGATACCCTCCTTATTGATACAGTTGTAGTCAAATGAAATGACCATGTCAAGGATGGTTATGATCTCATGAGCCGAACCGGGTGGAGTCAGCCGCGCGCGTAGCGCGTCGGCTGGACTCCTTGGTTGGCTGACCGCTTTTCTTCGTTTCAGACTTTGCCCCGCAACAGTTTTCCGATCACAACGTCTAAAGCTCCGAATACAGAGAAGAATAAAAACCCAAGTACGCCACCAGTTATCCAAATGGGGTGGCCAGTGTTGTAGTGGTAGATTGTTGCACCGACAACGGCGACACCGATAGCGGGAAATGCGGTTGCTTCTCGCCAATTGCCTCTCTTGTCGAGGCACAGCAAAAAAACGACCGCGGATATGATTCCGCCAATCCATGCCACTGCCGGAGAAATTTCATCCATCAGTATGACCGTTACGATTGGAACAACCAACGCCCCAGCTAGAAGAACCGCACCAAGAAACCAGGGATAGAGACCTTCTGCAATCAAGTCTCGCTCTCCCGGCATTTCATCTCCATTCTGGCCTTGCTTTCCGCTCATCTGATTCTCCTTTCGCCGAGCAATGCATGTATTACGGGCGAAATTTCCGCCGCAGGAATAGCAGTCGCGTCCGACTCCTTGGTCGGAATATTGCCGGTTCTCGGTCTCGGAGGAAGTAGCATCAACATGAAGGCCCTTGCCAAGGAAGAGGCTCTTGCAGAGGCGAAACGCAATTACGGGTATTTTGCCCTGTTGAGCAATGAGATAAAGGATGCTCAGGAAGCCTTTGAGATCTACCGGAACAAGGACTTGGTGGAGAAGGCCTTCGACAATCTCAAAGAACGGTTGAACCTCAGGCGTGTGGCTGTCTCATCGGAGCAGAGTCTGGATGGCAAGCTCTTCGTGCAGTTCATCGCTCTGATTTTCCTCGAACCGGAGCGTCCTCTTCCCGCCTCCCAGTGGTGGTTTCATCCTCCGGTGATCACCAGATCCTACCTCACGATGACGCCCTTGCCCTTCTCCTAGCCTTCGGCTCCGCTACCTGGCGCAAGGACTTTCACCTCGCTAGCTCTGCGCCATGCCTGGCACACACGTAACGATCACCGACTGCTGTAAGCCGTCCGGTGGATTGTTTGGTTATGCGGTTTTTCAGCCAAAGAAGCACCCGTGTGGATCTGAATTAATGTGCTCAACAAGTGATTTGAGATCATTGCTGAAAGGAAGAGGCTCATAGCTAACCCACTTGCCATTAGCCCTTTGCCAAAACAATTGCCATACATTGGAAGTGCGAACATATTTGAGCTTTGCATCAGGTGATTCAGTCCATTTATTTGGGTTATCCCAGTGGGGCCTGCGTTCATATATCCTGAGTTCCCGGTGAATTGTAACGAGGAATAAGTATTAGTAAGTAATATTAATGACTTGGATGCAATTTCATCTCGGACACACCTTGTTACAATGCATATCTTATAACGAGGCAAAATGCACCAAATATCTTAATATATTAATTGATTAGGCGAATTATCGTTACAATTCACCGGGAACTTAGGATATATAATGACCTCATGCCCTTTTATCCGATATTCCAAACTAAGTTTGTCTTTGATATGAGCAGGGCTGCGCTTTTTGCAAAGACCTCCAACTTCTTTATCAATTCTTTTTAACTCAATCTCACTGAAAGCCATAATTAATCCTCGCTATCTGGAGATGCATAACGCCACGGCTCACCGACGGCTGTAAGCCGTCCGGTGGATTCGTTTGTTAGCTCTTATTTATGCTCTCTTGATTTTAAGACTGATTTCAAAGCCTTCATAGCTTGATATAATGTCCCAAAATTCTTTCATAGTAATTTTATCGCCGTCCGTTTCTATGATAATGCTATCATCTTCTTTTGAATAACAAATACGACCTTCAATTTCGTCATGAGTTAAGGAAATATGTTCTCCATAACCGTCTACGTATTTTATTGATAATTCTTTCCTGATCTTTCCTCTCAAATCCCAAAGAGCAGTGAATGGTGAATCAGTTGCAAAAGACTCAAAATGGTATCCAAATCTATCACATTTGCTCTCTTCTGTTTCCTCAGCCTTCACAGTATATCCAGATGGAGTCTGATATACTGTGAGATTGAAGTCTATTCCTTTCCCAGCTGCATTCCTGAACGAATCTACGACTGGAAAGTTCTCTTTCCATTCATCCATGAATACTCTCCTGAATATATCGTATTGATGGAGCTAA
>Ga0172382_10010720_pt1 | contig 12244 bp, 10 predicted proteins | sample Leawel138RmetaG_FD_122245 | JGI IMG/M metagenome (GOLD analysis project Ga0172382, IMG submission 122245) | Leachate microbial communities from a municipal landfill in Southern Ontario, Canada - Leachate well 138R metaG | ecosystem: Engineered > Solid waste > Landfill > Unclassified | place...
CCGAAACATTTCGATTTTCTCCGCGACCGGATCCTGCCCGAATGGCGGTTCGGCCCGCGCCGGATCTGGAGTGCCGCCAGTTCCTCGGGCGAAGAGGCCTACACGCTGGCCATGGTGCTGGCCGCGCATGCGCCGACCGACGCCTGGGAGATCGTCGGGACCGACATCAGCACCCGCGTGGTCGAACGCGCGCGCGCCGGTCAATACCCGATCGAGCGCGCGAACAACATTCCGCGTGCGTATCTCACCGAATACTGCCTCAAGGGCACGGGTAGCCAGGAAGGCACCTTCATTGTCGCCAAAGAGCTTCGTGCACGGACCAGTTTCGTGCACGCCAACCTCCAGACCGACCTGTCCAGGCTGGGAAATTTCGACGTCATCTTTCTGCGCAACGTACTCATCTATTTCGACATGGAGACCAAGCAGCGCGTCGTGGCCCGGTTGATACGGCAACTCAAACCCGGCGGCCACCTGATGGTCGGTCATTCGGAGAGCCTCAACGGCGTGACCGACGCCCTTCGGGTGGTGGTGCCTTCGGTGTATCGCAAGCCATGAACGCACTGCGCGAAGACGTTCAGGTTGCCGACCTGACCCTGGGCCCGGGGGAATTCTATTTCGGCCAGGGACGCACCCGGGTCCATACGCTGCTCGGTTCCTGCGTCGCGATCACGCTCTGGCACCCGGCCAAACAGGTCGGCGGCATGTGCCATTACCTGCTCGCCTCGCGCGGACTCAACCAGCGGCTCTCGCAGGGTCATTACGCCGACGAGGTGGTGCATCTGTTTCTCGACGCGATCGGAAAGGTGCGTACCCGGCCGCACGAATACGAGGTGAAGGTGTTCGGCGGCGGCAATATGTTCGCAAACCTCCCGCCCGTGCCGCGGTCGGTGAACGTCTCACAAAGCAATATTCAGATTGCCGCCAAGCTGCTGCAGCAGCATGGCTTCAACATCAAGGCGACCGACGTCGGCGGGGCCGGTCACCGCAAGATCTATCTCGAACTCTGGAACGGCGACGTCTGGGTGCAGCGCAGATTTACGCCATTACGGAGCCCGGACTGATGCGCCCGACCCGCGTCCTGCTGGTCGATGACTCCGCGGTGGTGCGGCAGGTGTTGCAACGGGTGCTCGGACGCGATCCGGAAATCTCAATCATCGCCGCCGTCGCCGATCCGCTGTTTGCCATGCAGCGGATGCGCATCGCCTGGCCCGACGTGATCGTCCTGGACGTGGAAATGCCGCGCATGGACGGGATCACCTTTCTGAAGAAGATCATGGCCGAGCGGCCGACCCCGGTCGTGATCTGTTCCACGCTCACCGAAAAAGGCGCCGAGACCACCATGCAGGCGCTTGCAGCGGGCGCCGTCAGCATCGTCACCAAACCCAAGCTTGGCCTGAAAAGCTTTCTCGAAGACGCCGCCGGCGACATCCTGCACGCAGTGAAGGCCGCGGCGCGCGTCAACGTCGCCAATCTGCGTCACTCTGCGGCCGTACGCCCCAAATTCAGCGCCGATGCAGTGCTCAAGACGTCCGGTCAGGCGATGTCCAAGACCACCGAACATATCGTCGCCATCGGCACCTCGACCGGCGGCACGCAGGCGCTCGAGGCGGTTCTGACCGCGCTGCCCGGTACCGCGCCCGGTATCGTGATCGTTCAGCATATGCCGGAAAAATTCACCGCCTCCTTCGCGCAGCGGCTGGACGGGCTGTGCGAAATCCGCGTCAAGGAGGCCGGCAATAACGACCGGGTGCTGCCCGGCCTGGCGCTGATCGCACCGGGCGGCCGGCACATGCTGCTCAAGCGCAATGGCGCGCAATACCACGTCGAGGTCGTCGACGGGCCATTGGTCAATCGCCACAAGCCCTCGGTCGACGTCCTGTTCCGTTCCGTGGCGAAATTCGCGGGACGCAACGCGGTGGGCTTCATCCTGACCGGGATGGGCGACGACGGGGCGCGCGGGTTGAAAGAGATGCAGGAGGCCGGCGCACCGACCGTGGCACAGGACGAGAAATCCTGCGTGGTGTTCGGGATGCCGAAAGAGGCCCTCGCGCTGGGCGCCGCGGACAAGACCCTGGCGCTGAGCCAGGTCCCTGCCGAGATCATGCGCTATGCGTAGCGTCCTGAGCGCCAAGCGGCCGGGCGCCGATCGTATTCAACGGACAGGCTGGTGGTTGCTTGCGCTGGCTGTGCCGTTGCTGCTGTGGAATGCGCTGCCGCACAACCAGGTGCTGCTGCCCACGCCGATGTTCCTGGTCCTGCATTCGCTGATGGAGATCTTCAGCGTCATCGTCGCGGCGCTGATCTTCTTCACCGCCTACGGTACCCGGGAATCCACGCCGTCGCTGCGGGTCATCGTGCTGGGCACGGCCTTCCTTGCCACCGCGCTGTTCGACATCTTGCATTTCCTCTCCTATGTAGGCATGCCCGATCTCGTCGATCAGAATACCGCGCACAAATCGATCCTGTTCTGGCTTGGCGGCCGGATCGCCGCGGCGCTCGGGTTATTGCTCTACATCCTGCTGGCTGAATCGCGCCTGGTTTACCCGGCATTGCGCGGACGAATCCTGCTGGGCGTGCTGGCTTTGGTAACCGCGCTGGTCGTCTTGATTCTGTATCGCCCCGATCTGTTTCCGCTCATGTTCGTGCCAGGGCAGGGGCTCACGTCGGTCAAGATCGCGTTGGAGTGGGGCGTGTTCGCGCTACTGGTCGCCGCGCTCGGCTTGCTCTACCGGCGCCGCAGGCGGGTCGTGAATTGCGAAGTCGACAGCCTGCTCATGGCCTTGGCCCTGATGGCGATGGGCGAGCTGTTTTTCACCTTCTACGTGAACGTCATCAACTCCGCGAACCTGCTGGGACACGTCTACAAGATGTTCGCATTCTTCTTTCTGTTTCGCGCGATCTTTGCGGAGGCGGTGCGTCAGCCCTTCCAGCAGATCCGCAAGATGCTCGAACACGACGACCTGACCGGCCTGGCGAGTCGCGCCGCCTTCAACGAGCGCTTGCATCGCACGATTCTGAGCGCGGCGCGCGAGCGGTCCCGTTGTGCCGTGATTCTGCTCGGCCTGGATCATTTCAAGACAGTCAATGCGACCCTCGGTCACGAGCGCGGCGACCTGCTGCTGATCGCCGTGGCCGAGCGGATCCGCACCAACCTGCCGTCGACCGCGTTCGTTGCCCGCTTCAGCGGCGACAATTTCGTGATCCTGCTGGAGCAGTCCGACATAGGCGCGGGGAAACAGGCAGGTGAGAGACTCCTCGATGCCATGCAGCGCGAATTCGACATCGGCAGCGACCGCATCGAGATCGGCGCCAGTCTCGGCGTCGTCTCCTACCCGGCCGACGGCGAATCGGCCAGCGTGCTGCTGCGCCACGCGGACGTCGCCCTGCACAGCGCCAAGGCGGCCGGCCGGCATTGCCTTGCGGCATTCAGCCGGGAATTGGGTGAGCGGATCCAGCGGCGCGCATTGCTGGAAGCGCGCATGAAACACGCGGTTGGACGTTGCGAGTTCATGCTGCATTATCAGCCGAAGGTCTGCCTGGTCAGCGGCCGGATCCGCGGCTGGGAGGCGCTGCTGCGTTGGCAGTCGCCGGAGCTCGGCGCGGTCAGTCCCATCGAGTTCATACCGGTCGCCGAGGAATGCGGGATGATCCATCCGATCGGCGAGTGGGTGCTGCGTCAGGCCGGCCGGCAGGCGCGCGCCTGGTTGGACGCCGGGCTGTTGCAGGGCAGCATAGCGGTCAATCTGTCCACCCGGCAGTTCCGGCAGAAAGATCTCGCGGCGCGCATCGAGGCCATCCAGGCCGAGCTGGGTTTGCCGGCGAACGCGCTCAGTCTGGAGATCACCGAGTCGGCCATCATGGACAACCCGGCGGCCGCGCGCGCGATGCTGGACCGGCTTTCGAGCCTCGGTATTCACACATCGATCGACGATTTCGGCACCGGCCATTCTTCGCTCAGCTACCTGAAAACCTTTCCGATCGACTGCCTCAAGATCGATCGGTCGTTTATCCGCGATATTCCCAGCGACGAGCACGACGTCGCCATCGTTCGCGCCATCATCGGGCTGGGGCACAGTCTCGGGCTGCGCGTCGTGGCCGAAGGCGTCGAGACACAGGAACAATTGGACTATCTGTGCATGGAAGGCTGCGACGCCATCCAAGGTTATCTGTTCAGTCGTCCGCTGCCGGCCGAGGAATGCACGGCGCTGATGCAGTCCGGACGGCGTCTCAGCGTGCCGGTTGCCGCTGTTCCCGCCTCGGCAGTAGAGTAAGCGCTCGGTTTTTTTTCGGAGGCGGGCGCATGGCCTGCTGCATCTACCGCGGCGAGGCGCTGGCCGCCTACGGTTTCGGTCAGGGGCATCCCTTCGGTACCGACCGGCTGGATGCGTTCTGGGCAAACTGCAGTTCGGCCGGCCTCGACGCGTCGCTGCATGTCTGCCCGCCGGTGGTCGCCACCGATGCGGACATCCTGCGCTTTCACACACCGGATTATCTTGCGCGCGTCAAACGTCAGTCGGAGAGCGGACGGGGTTACCTCGACGCCGGCGACACGCCGGCCTTTCGCGGCGTCTACGAGGCCGCCGCCACGGTGGTCGGCAGCGTGCTGGACTCGGCCGCGCGGGTATTGGCGGGCGAGTGCCGGCGCGCCTTCGTACCGATCGCCGGTCTGCACCACGCGCGGCGTGACGGCGCGGCCGGTTTCTGCGTCTTCAACGACTGTGGTGTGCTGATCGAAACCCTGCGCGCCGTGCACGGTCTGCGGCGCATCGCCTACGTGGACATAGACGCACACCATGGCGACGGTGTGTTCTACGCATTCGAGGACGACCCGGAGCTGATCTTCGTCGATCTGCACGAAGACGGCCGGTATCTGTACCCCGGCACGGGCTCGGCCGAGGAGACGGGCCGCGGTGCGGCCACCGGCACCAAGCTCAATATCCCGCTGCCGCCCAACAGCGACGACGCCACGGTGCTGCGGGTATGGGACGCCGCCGAATCCTTGCTGCGCCAAACCGCGCCCGAATTCATCATCCTGCAATGCGGCGCCGACAGCGTAGGCGGGGATCCGCTCACCCATCTGAGCTACAGCCGCGATCTGCATGGCGAGATCGCCACGCGCCTCTGCCGGCTCGCGGACGAGTACTCGGATGGTCGACTGGTGGCGCTGGGCGGCGGCGGTTACGACCGCGCCAACCTGGCCGCGGCCTGGACCGGCGTGGTCGCCGCCCTCTGCGCGGACCGCCAGGATGAAATTCCTCTGTGACGAAATGCTGCACGGGCTGGCGCGCTGGCTGCGCGCGGCGGGTCTGGATACGGCCATGGCGCCGCCGCGTCGCAGCGACCGGTCGTTGTTGCAACAGGCCTGTGTCGAGGGCCGCCTGCTGCTGACCCGCGATCGCAAGTTGCTCGAATTCCGGGAGGCGCCGGGGCAGGTGCTGTTGCTGCAAGGTCAGGGGTTGGAGGCCTGGGCGGACGAGTTGGGCGCCGCCCTGCCGTTGGATTGGCAGCATGCGCCCTTCAGCCGCTGCCTGCTCTGCAATGTGTCCCTGCGGCCGGCGGATGCGGCGACTTCGCCCTCGATTCCGCCGTCGGTGCGCGCGGCCGGACTGCCGTTGCGGGCCTGCCCGGCCTGCGGGCGCCGCTATTGGGAGGGCGGCCACGTGCGCCGGATGCGCGCCCGGTTGGCCTGGCTCCAGGCCCGTTCGGCACTGCACCAGGAGCCCGGATCGGCTATCATGGCCGCCTTTCGCTCCCCGCCCCCGGCGGGAGAGTCCGTCCAGCGCCGGTCCGCGCCGCAGCAGGGCCGTTTACAGGGGTTTGGGATGTTCAGTAAAGACATGGCCATTGCCGGCTACGATCCAGATCTGTGGGCCGCCATCCAGGGCGAGCAACAGCGCCAGGAACAACACATCGAGCTGATTGCCTCGGAAAACTACGCCAGCCCGCGCGTCATGGCGGCGCAGGGTTCGGTGCTGACCAACAAGTACGCCGAGGGCTATCCGGCCAAGCGCTATTACGGCGGTTGCGAGTTCGTCGATGTCGCCGAACAACTTGCCATCGATCGCGCCAAGCAGTTGTTCGGCGCCGACTATGCCAACGTCCAACCCCACTCCGGTTCGCAGGCCAATGCCGCGGTGTACCTCGCGCTGCTCAATCCCGGCGACACCATTCTCGGCATGAGTCTGGCGCACGGCGGCCATCTGACCCACGGCGCCAAGGTGAACTTCTCCGGCAAGCTGTTCAACGCCGTGCAGTATGGACTCAATCCGGATACCGGCCTGGTCGACTACGACGAGATCCAGCGACTGGCGAACGAACACAAGCCGAAGATGCTCGTCGGCGGGTTCTCGGCCTACTCGCGGACGCTGGACTGGAACAAGTTCCGCGACATCGCCGATTCGGTCGGCGCCCTGCTGTTCGTCGACATGGCGCACGTCGCCGGACTGGTCGCCGCCGGCATCTATCCGAATCCCGTGCAGGTGGCCGACGTCACCACGACGACGACCCACAAAACGCTGCGCGGTCCGCGCGGCGGGCTGATCCTGGCCAAGGCCAATCCGGACATCGAGAAGAAGCTCAGCTCGATGGTATTCCCCGGCACCCAGGGCGGCCCTCTGATGCATGTGATCGCCGCCAAGGCGGTCGCCTTCCTCGAGGCATTGCAGCCGGAGTTCGAGGCTTACCAGAAGCAGGTGCTGGCCAACGCCCGCGCCATGGCCGCGGTGATGATCGAGCGCGGTTACAAGATCGTCTCCGGCGGTACCGACGATCATCTGTTCCTGGTCGACCTGATCGCCAAGGGCATCACCGGCAAGGCCGCCGATGCCGCGCTCGGCAACGCCTACATCACCGTCAACAAGAACGCCGTGCCCAACGACCCGCAATCGCCCTTCGTCACCAGCGGTATCCGCATCGGCACGCCCGCCATGACCACCCGCGGTTTCAAGGAGACCGAGGCCAAGGCGCTCTCCGGCTGGATCTGCGACATCCTCGACGATGTGGAAAATGTGGAGATTCAGGAGCGTGTGCGTAACGAAGTACTGGCGCTGTGCAAACGGTTTCCGGTATATGAGCGATAGAGTCAAGATGCGAGAGACAAGAGACAAATTGTCTGCGGAACGATGCGGTTTTCCTTGTCTCTTGTCTCTCGACTCTTGTATCTGAATTCATGCATTGCCCATTCTGCGGCGCCGAAGACACCAAGGTGATCGATTCGCGGCTCACCGGCGAAGGCATGCAGGTGCGCCGTCGGCGCGAATGTCTCAGTTGCAACGAGCGTTTCACGACCTTCGAGATCGCCGAGCTGGTCATGCCACGCATCGTCAAACGCGACGGCAAGCGCGACCCGTTCGACGAATCCAAACTGCGCGGCGGCATCGTGCGCGCGTTGGAGAAGCGCCCGGTCCCGACGCAGCGCGTCGAGGATGCCATCACCCGCATCCAACAGCGCATGCGCGCCAGCGGCGAGCGCGAGATCCCCTCGCGGCAACTGGGCGAATGGGTGATGGAGGAACTGCGCAACCTGGATCAGGTCGCTTATGTGCGTTTCGCTTCGGTGTATCGCAGCTTCCAGGACGTGAACGCCTTCCGCGAGGAGATCGAGCGGTTGGAGAACCAGCCGTCGGCCGAAGAGGCGCGCAACCAGATCCCGTTATTGGATGAAAAGCAGTAGCGAGTCCGTCGTTCCCGCGGAAGCGGGAATCCAGTGGTTTAAAAACCCATGGATTCCCGCTTCCGCGGGAATGACGCTGCATCGTTGTAGCAATAAACCCCGACTGCTGTGTAAGCATGACAGTGGGTTTCCCTAGCACCTAGATGAAAAGCAGGAGCTAGGTTCTAGGGACTAGGGCCGAGGAAAGATGCTTGAATGGATGAACCACGGGTTTCACCTCGGCCCTAGCATTTAGCACCTAGAGCCTGGCAAAAATGACCGACAGCGACGATTACAGATATATGGCCCGCGCGCTGCAACTGGCCGAGCGCGGGCTGTACAGCACGGATCCGAATCCGCGCGTCGGTTGTGTGCTGGTCCGGGACGGCGCCATCGTCGGTGAAGGTTGGCACGAACGCGCGGGTGAACCGCATGCCGAAGTGCATGCGCTGCGGGAGGCGGGCGAGCGGGCGCGCGGCGCGACCGCCTACGTGACGCTCGAGCCTTGCTGTCATCAGGGCCGTACGCCGCCGTGCAGCGACGCGCTGATCGAAGCGGGCGTGGCCCGTGTGGTGGCCGCCATGTCGGATCCCAACCCGCTGGTCGCGGGCGGCGGATTGGCGCGGCTGCAGGCGGCCGGTATCGCGACCGCGAGCGGTCTGCTGGCCGCCGAGTCCGCGGCGCTCAATCCCGGCTTCGTCAGCCGGATGCGCCATAGCCGGCCCTACGTGCGCTGCAAACTGGCCATGAGCCTGGACGGGCGCACCGCCATGGCGTCGGGCGAGTCGAAATGGATCACCGGCGCCGCGGCACGCGCCGACGTACAACGGCTGCGCGCGCGCAGCTCGGCGATCCTCACCGGCGCCGGCACGGTATTGGCGGACGATCCGGCCCTGACGGTGCGGATCGACGCAGCGCAGGCGCAGCGGCAGCCGCTGCGCGTGGTGCTGGATAGCGGCCTGCGCATGCCGGCGACGGCGCGCATGTTGAACGAACCGGGCGCCACGCTGGTGTTGACGACGAACAACGCCGAGGCGCCGCGTGCGGCGCTGGAGGCGGCGGGCGCCGAAGTCGTGCGGCTCCCGGCCGGCAATGACGGCGTCGACCTGACCGCGGTCATGGACGAATTGAACCGGCGCGCGCTCAATGAAGTCCTGCTGGAGACCGGCGCCGTCCTGGCCGGTGCTATGCTGCGCGCCGGCCTGATCGACGAACTGATCGTATATCTCGCCCCGGTGCTGCTCGGCGACGCCGCGCGCGGCCTGCTGCATCTGCCTGGACTGGATCGCATGGATCATCGTATTGGAGTGGAAATCTTTGACGTTCGCAGCGTCGGAGAAGATTGGCGGATTACTGTGGCGATCAGAGACAAGAGACAAGAGGCAAGAGGCAAGTCATGAAAACTTTCACGCAGACGGTTTTACTACTTGCTTCTTGCCTCTTGTCTCTTGCACCTGTGCGCAAGCACTAACATGTTCACAGGCATCATTGAAGCGGTCGGTGAGATCGCGTCGCTCGAGTCCAGGGGCGGCGATGCGCGCTTGCGGGTGCGTACCGGCAAGCTGGATCTCGGCGATCTGCGTCTGGGCGACAGCGTAGCGGTCAGCGGGGTCTGCCTCACCGCCGTGGAGCTGCCCGGCGACGGGTTCTGGGCCGATGTCTCGGGCGAGACGCTGGCGCATACGGTGATCGGCGAATTCAAAACAGGCACGCGCGTGAATCTCGAAAAGGCGCTGACCCCGACCACGCGGCTCGGCGGGCACCTGGTCAGCGGACACGTCGACGGCGTCGGCGAGGTCATGGAACGCAAGGCCGATGCGCGCTCGGAGCGTTTCCGCATCCGTGCGCCGCGCGAACTCGCGCGCTACATCGCGCACAAGGGTTCGATCTGCGTCGACGGGGTGAGCCTGACCGTCAACGCAGTGGAAGGCGCGGAGTTCGAGCTGAACATCGTCCCGCACACGCTGCGCGAGACCACACTCGACGGCTATCGCGCCGGCCGCAAAGTGAACCTGGAAGTGGACCTGATCGCGCGCTACCTGGAACGCCTGCTGCTGGGCGACGCGGAAACCGGCGGCCAGGGCATCACACACGACTTCCTGCGGGCGCACGGTTTTGCACCGGAGTGAGTTTTACTTGTTTTAACTTTAACCGCGAAGGACGCGAAGGCGCGCAAGGGAAAACCACGTTATCCAGGTAACGGCGCAAAAGCGGGAAGCGGATTCCGACCGTCTCGGCCGGGTCGCGTGGCTACGAAGAAGATTGTCGCGACTTTTCGCTTCGGGCGTGAATTTGGCTTCCTTAGCGCGCCTTCGCGTCCTTCGCGGTTAAAGTATTTTTGAGGTTAAAGCGGACATGTCATTGAACACAGTCGAAGAGCTCGTCGAGGATATCCGCCAAGGCAAAATGATCATCCTGATGGATGACGAGGATCGCGAGAACGAGGGCGATCTGGTGATGGCGGCCTCCAAAGTGCGTCCCGAGGACATCAATTTCATGGCGAAGTATGGCCGCGGGCTGGTGTGTCTCACGCTGACGCGCGAGCGTTGCCGGCAATTGAAGCTGCCGTTGATGGTCGACGCGAACGGTTCCGCACACTCGACCAACTTCACGGTCTCCATCGAGGCCGCCGAAGGCGTCACCACCGGTATCTCGGCGCACGATCGCGCGCGCACCATTCAGGCCGCGGTGGCGGCCGATGCGAAACCGGGTGACATCGTCATGCCGGGACACATCTTCCCGCTCATGGCGCAGCCGGGTGGCGTGTTGACGCGCGCGGGCCATACCGAGGCGGGTTGTGATCTGGCGCGGCTCGCGGGCTTCGACCCGGCCGCCGCGATCGTCGAGATCCTCAATGAAGACGGCACCATGGCGCGCCGTCCGGATCTCGAGCGTTTTGCCGCCGAACACGGTCTGAAGATCGGCACCATCGCCGACCTGATTCACTATCGCATCGAAAACGAGAAGACCGTCGAACGCGTCGCCGAGTGCATGCTGCCGACCCAGTTCGGTGACTTCCGGCTGGTGGCCTTCGAGGACTCCATCGACAAGGACGTGCACCTGGCGCTGATCTACGGTGAGCTGGACACCTCGAAGCCGGTGCTGGTGCGCGTGCACGTCCAGGGCATGCTGTGCGATCTGCTCGGCGCGCAGACCGGCGACTGCGGCTGGCCGCTGCGCGATGCGCTGGAGCGTATGGCACGCGAAGGCGCCGGCGTGGTCATCGTGCTCGGCAAGGCCGAAGATCCCGCCTCGCTGGTGCGACGCATCCGCCACTACGCCGAATCCGGTCCGCACGGCGAGCCGCCGCGCCGCGCCGGGCGCGAAGAACTGCGGACCTACGGCCTCGGCGCGCAGATCCTGGCGGACCTCGGCATCACTCAGTTACGCGTGCTGTCGGCGCCGAAAAAGATGCACGGCATCACCGGCTTCGGCCTGGAAGTGGTCGAGTACGTATCCGGAGATTGATATTGAATTTGCCGGTTTTTATTGGCCACGAAGGACGCAAAGGACACCAAGGCCGTTCCATGTAAACGGGTAGAACTCCGTCGATGGCGCGGCGAAATCTCCGAGCCAGCAGAAGCTGCGTTTTTTGCAAGACAACATCCGTGTTCTTTGTGTCCTTAGTGGTTACACTTGTTTCGACTCAATACGGGAAACGAACAATGAGCAAAACGACCGAGATCGAAGGCCAGTTGCAGGTGCGCGGGGCGCGCTTTGTGTTGTTGGTGGCGCGCTTCAACAGCTTCATCGTCGAGAGTCTGGTGGCCGGTGCGATGGATTGTCTGAAACGCCACGGTGCCTCGGAACAGGATCTTCAGATCGTGCGGGTGCCGGGCGCCTTCGAGATGCCCCTGGTGGCGAAGCGGCTGGCTGCGTCGAAGAAGTATGACGCCATCATCGCGCTCGGCGCGGTGATTCGCGGCGGTACGCCGCATTTCGAGTACGTCGCCGGCGAGTGCACCAAAGGTCTCGCGGGGGTCGGTATGGAATTCGATATCCCGGTCGCCTTCGGCGTGCTGACGGTCGACAACATCGAACAGGCCATCGAGCGCGCCGGCACCAAGGCCGGCAACAAGGGCGTCGAGGCGGCCATGTCCGCGATCGAGATGGTCGATCTGCTCAAGCAGTTGGAGTCTTGATGGCGCACAGTGCAGCGACCGGGTCTAGCGGGTTTTCGACCGTCGCACGTTCCAAGGCGCGGCGATTGGCGATGCAGGCGGTCTACCAATGGCAGATGACGGCGCACGACGCGGCGGACATCCTCGCGCAGTTTCTTGCCGACGAGGAAAACCGCGGCATCGACGCCGGTTATTTCGAGGCACTGGTGCGCGGCGTCGTCCAGGGTCATGCGGTGCTCGATGCGCTGCTCGAACCGACGCTGGCGCGTCCGCTGCACGAAGTGGACCCGGTCGAGCGCGCGGTGCTGCGGCTCGCGACCTATGAACTCCAACAGCGTCTCGATGTGCCTTACAGGGTCGTGCTCAACGAGGCAGTCGCGCTGGCCAAGAAATTCGGCGCCGAACAGGGCCATGCCTTCGTGAATGCAGCGCTGGACAAACTCGCCCGCGAATTGCGCGCGGTGGAGATGCG
>Ga0172382_10010721_pt1 | contig 12241 bp, 15 predicted proteins | sample Leawel138RmetaG_FD_122245 | JGI IMG/M metagenome (GOLD analysis project Ga0172382, IMG submission 122245) | Leachate microbial communities from a municipal landfill in Southern Ontario, Canada - Leachate well 138R metaG | ecosystem: Engineered > Solid waste > Landfill > Unclassified | place...
CTGAACAATCACTGATCCAGCGTCCAACAGTTGAACCTTGACAGCCGAATCCGTTTCCTGTGTTCTTTTTAACCCATATTCAGGTTATATGGGCACATTTTGTGTATTATTTATGCTCCTTTTAGCGCTATTTCTGGTTTTTAATGGTCTTTGGCCTGTTTTTGGATACACCACGCCCCTGTCGAAACCAGTAGGTCCCTTTGAACCATGTACAGGTTCGACAGGGCGAAGAGCACGAAGGCGAAGTTGGTGTTCTTTGCCAGTCCCTTGTACCTGACCTTTTCTCGTGAGCACCATCGACTCCGGAGTTCATAACTTCCGGATACTAAAGCGTCTTTTTCAACGCTCCAGGATGTGAAGTCTTACCTCTGGTGATGGCGCCTCCTTATTCCGGGAGACAGGCTCCGAATCTCCACCGCATCTTTCAAGAAGCGGAATGGTGTGCTGTTCTCTTCCGATGGAGATAAAGTGTGAAGACGCTTTTTTCGCAAAGAGATTGACAGAAATAGTAGAATAAATTATCATTTACAAATAAAGAACGCTATTACTAAAAGGATGCTTATATATTATGTATTTAAACAAAAAACATGTTAATTCTACAACTATTGTCCTTTCTTTTTTTTTTAACAATCATTTTTATGGTTGCAGCTTACCTAATGATTGAGTCTATAAAAAAGATTGTAATTTCGGAAGCATCCCAGGAAGCGAAAAGTATCGCTGCAACCACCGCCAGATTTATCGAAGAAAATGTTCAGGAATATAGAAGATTATCAGAAGCAAGCCTTGGCGATCTTGAAGCAGAGAACATGGAATATTACAATAAAATGAATAGGGTGTTCAGGTTAATAAAGCAGGACACCGGTGTCGATTTTATCTTTACCCAAAGAAAGATATCGGATAGTGAAATAGCGTATATTCTTGATGGAGAATCTCCTGAGTCGGAAACCTTTTCACCAATCGGATCGAAAGACGGAATGTCGGAAGAGGAGTTAAGAGCATTCAACGAAGGGATAATAACCGCAACAGACCTTATTACAGATATTGTTTGGGGGGATTTTTTAACTGCCTTTGCCCCAATCAAGGAGTCAGGAGAGGTAATAGGCCTTGTAGGGGTAGATTTCTCGTCGGATTACATAAAAAATTTAATCTCGAACATATCCTTGGCTATTTATGCAACTGCAAGTGTTTTAGTAATTCTTTCCACAATAATTTTTTACAACCTGCTGAAGGGATATTATCAGTCAATAAATGTAGACTATATGACGGGGCTTATGAACAAACGAAGTTTCGTCACCTCTATTGAAAATGAGAAGTCCCGGTCATCAAGTACTAAAAAGCCTTTTAGCCTTGCGCTTCTCGATATAGATAATTTCAAAACAGTAAACGATAATTTTGGACATATCTGCGGCGATGAAATGCTGCAAAAGGTAGCTTTTCAAATCAAAAACAATACCAAGCGGTCGGACTTATGTTTCCGTTTCGGAGGCGATGAATTCGCGATAATTTTCCCCCAAACAACCCAGAAAAATGCGGAAGCCGTTTGCAAGGCCATTCAAGGAAATATCAGGGAAAACTGTTGCTGCAACTGCAAAGATGATGTGGTAATTCCAACGCTTAGCATTGGAATTTGTGAGTGGAAAGAAGGAATGAAAGCAAGCGAAATCATTGAAGCTGCAGATAAGGCTATGTATCTTTCAAAAAGAAGAGGTAAGAACGGTACGACAATTTTTATTGAAGAACGATTAATAGGAAATGATGTCAAGGGGCAGTCATTTTCCTGCAATAGTTCACGCTTTCTCAAAGAAGGGCAAGGTTGCTAAGGATCTATGTAGGTATTTGAAAAGACCTGTAACTGCCTGAATCTCATTCGTTTAGTGAAAGAGACTCTTAGTCCTTGCCTGAGATTCTCGACACCAATACCCGGATTCTTTCCATTTTGGATTTACTCTCCCTGCTGCCGTAAGGAACGACTTTTTCCTCTTTTTTGCTGCGGTGGTTTCGATACTGCTTCTGATGGCCCATATGCAGAATGGAGTGGGTATGACGTTGATTTTTCTAAAAACACTAAAATCTTAGAAAGGTCACTCCAATTTTTCTGTATCTCGCTCCCTTTGACAGAAGGAGAGATATCGTGCCCCGAAAAAGTGCGCTTCACATGATTCTCACGATGAAAACCAACTATGCAAAACGCGGCAAAATTGAGCCGCCCGCACGGAACTTTAGAGCCACTTGCGCGCACATGAAGAACCACCTGGCGCACTGACGTAGAGCCGGCTGCTGCAAACTCCTGTAAGATCAGAATTCTGTCGTCAGGCAGAATTTATCTCAGGAGGAATCAGAATGTCAGATTTTTTAACCACTGTCCGGGCCGTTTACAGCGGGCTAAGCCAGCGCAAAACAGCTGCAGTCCACAGGACGTGTCCAGGGGCAGATCTCCCGTTCATCTTTCGCAGTACTTTTCAGGTTCCCGACACACGGTGAGAACAAAAATTCTGTCTCAAACGACAGCCCCTCTTTTAAATTCTTTGAAAAGAGGGGCTGTGTAGTGCCCACGTACGATGCATTATCTGGAGTTTACAAGGTTTTCCGATTCAAATCCGGCGAAGTTGGGAGAAAAACTTGAACAGCCGCTCGCCGAGGCGCCGCGCCAGACAAAACTGACGGTGAATGATTACGTGGAAGGGATTCTTTTGGGAAACCGTATGCTCCTTTCCAAGGCGATCATGCTGATGATCGAAAGCAACGACCCAAAACATTTCGAGACAGGGCAGGAGATCGTCCAGAAAAATCTCCCCCACTCGGGAGGAGGGATTCGGATCGGCATCATCGGCGTCCCAGGCGCCGGAAAAAGCACCACCATCGAAGCTCTTGGCAGTCTTCTCTGCGACATGGAAACAGGTCGCAGTCCTCGCCGTTGATCCCAGCAGCATTGCCCGGGGTAGCATCCTGGGCGACAAGACGCGGATGGAAAACCTTTCGCGGAAACCGAACGCCTATATTCGTCCTTCTCCCTCCGGAGGAACGCTCGGCGGGGTCACCTGCAAAAGCAGGGAAAACGTTGCCGGCCTGTGAGGCGGCCGGTTACGACGTGGTTATCGCCGAGACGATGGGTTTCGGGCAGGGGGAAGTGAAGGTTCGCTCAATGGTAGACTTTTTTCTGCTGCTTGTCCTCACTGGCGCGGGAGATGATCTGCAGGGAAAAAAGCATCATGGAACTGGCTGACGGGATATGGGTCAACAAGGCCGACGGAGTGAACCGGCAGAAAACGCTGAGCGTTCAGGCCGACTACGGTTAGATCCTGCACTACATCCGACCGTCCATCGAAGGATGGCAAACTAAGGCGTATACCTGCTCTGCTCTTACCGGTGAAAGGATAGACCTTATCTGTCGTGTCGTCGATGAATTCCGCAAAATAGTCTCCGACTCCGTTTTCCTTCGGGAAAGATGGAAGCAGCAGACTCTTACCTGGGGCCGAAACATGACGACGGAGTACCTGCGGTACAGGATCGACCGAAACGCCGGAGTCGCCGAATGGACGGCCAGGATTGAGCGCGAGGTTGCGCACGAGACGCTGGTGCCGACGCTCGCGGCCCGCAGGATCAAAGAGAGGATGGAAAAGCTTCTGTTCAAGTGATTGGAGAGAAGGTGCATCAGGAGCACCCGAAGTCGGCATTTCGTCGTTTGTGTAAAAAGGCGCAATGGATAAGTGCTACGTATTTATTTTTTTGTGCTACTATTGTCCTTGTGTGAGGTAATGTCTCTTGAGCCTGGAACTCACGGATTATAAACAGGGAGGAATCGAAGTATGAAACGTATGTGTTTTTTGCTCCTGACCGCATCTTTCGTGACGCTTTTCGCCGCATCGCCCGGAATGGTGGAGGGAGCGGAGAAGGATACGCTGGTCTATTCATGGTCGAGCAACGTCGGGCTTCTCAATCCGCACATGTATTCACCCAACCAGATGTTCGCCCAGGCCATGTCTTATGAACCCCTCGTCAGCTACGGTGACGACGGCACTATAGCGCCGTGTCTCGCCGAGCGGTGGGAGGTTTCTGACGGCGGAAAAGTTTACACCTTCTTCCTCCGGAAAGGAATTGTTTTCTCCGACGGCGAGCCGTGGAACGCGGAGGCCGCGAAAATGAACTTCGACGCCATTATGGCGAACGCACCGCGCCACGCCTGGATAGGCCTGACGAACCAGTTGGAAGCCGCCGAAGTCGTGGACGAATACACGCTGAAACTTGTGCTGAAAAACGCCTACTACCCCACGCTCCACGATCTGGCGACCATCCGTCCGTTCCGCTTTCTTTCCCCGGCCGCTTTTCCAGAAAATGGCAAAACGTCCGAAAGCATCAAAAAGGCAGTGGGTACAGGTCCCTGGGTGCTGATTGAGACGAGGAAGGGCGAATTCGACCTTTTCACGCGCAACGAGAAGTACTGGGGGAAGAAGCCTGTTTTTGCCAAGGTCCTTGTCAAGGTGATTACGGACAGCGAGGCGAGAATGCTGGCGCTTGAGACGGGCGAGATCGACCTTGTCTACGGCGCGGCGGGCTCCACCGTGGCTCAGGTGGGCATCGAGAGCTTCAAACGACTGGAGGCAACCGGACGCTTCGAGTCGGCTATTTCGGGGCCTATTTCATCGTACACGCTGGCTTTGAACTCCGGGCGGGGACCGACGGCGGATCGCTCTGTCCGTAAGGCCATCCAGCACCTGGTGGACAAGGACCTGCTCATCCGCGCCGTCTTTCTCGATATGGAGAAAAAGGCGGACTTCCTCTTCGAACCTCGGATTCCATACTGCAACGTCGGCCTTGAGGCATACGCCTACAACCCCGCGAAAGCGGAAGCGCTGCTGGAGGAAGCGGGATGGAAGAAAAGCGACGGTGCCGTTTTCCGTTCCAGGGATGGAGTGGAACTTTCCATCGACATCTGCTTCGTAGGCATCGATTCGGTGCAGAAAACGGTTGCCGAAGCGCTTCAGGGTGAATTGCGCAAGGCGGGAATCCGTCTCGTTCTTATAGGCGAGGAGAACGACTCCTTCTACAAGCGCCAGAAAGACGGCGACTTCGGCATGATCTACAACGACACGTGGGGAGCCCCCTACGAGCCGCATGCCATGGTCAGTTCCATGCTTGTTCCGTCCCATGCGGACTTTCAGGCCCAGTCGGGTCTTCCCATGAAGAATGAACTGGACGACAAGATACGTTCCGTTCTCGTAAGCACGGAAGAAGAAAAACGGAAAACGCTCTACCGCGAGATTCTGACGACGCTGCACAACGAGGCCGTCTATCTGCCGCTCACCTACAAAACGCTGGTGAAGATGCACTCGAAAAATCTGAGGGGAGCGGAGTTCACGCCGATCAGACAGTTTGTCCCCTTCGACCGTATGTCCTGGAAGTAAATCGGGAAAAAGCGCCGGCAGGATTTTCCCTGCCGGCGCATTCAGGTATTCCGACAGGAGGGTGTTTCATGGTTCGCTTCATTGTCAAACGAATTTTGATGCTTCTTCCAATCCTCATCCTCGTTTCCGTGGTTGTCTTTCTCATTCTGCGTATGGCCAAGGGAGATCCCGCCATGGCCTATCTGCGCATGTCGAATATCCCCCCCACGGAACAGGCCCTTGTTGAAGCCAGGAGGGAACTCGGACTCGACAAACCAATCCCAGTGCAATACGCCAGTTGGTTGAGCAGGGCAATCCGTCTTGATTTCGGACGTTCCTACGTCACGGGAAGACCTGTGCTGGAGGAGATCCTCCATTACCTGCCGGCAACTCTCATTCTCGCCGGAGCCGGCCTTCTCTTCACACTGCTTGCGAGCATCCCTCTCGGCGTCATTGCTGCTCTCGGAAAGGACAAATGGCCCGACCATGTTATGAGAGCTTTTTCCTTCGTTGGGGTCTCAATACCAAGCTTTTGGCTCGGCTTTCTGCTCGTCTACGCCTTTGGAGTAAAGCTTGGCTGGCTGCCCACCATGGGCAGGGGAGGACTGCTCCACATGATCCTTCCGGTCGTCACCCTTTCCTTTATGTCCATCGCCATCAATGTACGCTTTCTGCGGGCAAACCTGCTTGAGAACATCCGCTCCCGTTCGGCCCTCTACGCCCGCGCCCGCGGCATTTCGGAGCGACGCATCGTCTGGGTCCATGTCATGCGCAACTCCATGATTCCCGTGGTCACCGCCATAGGAATGCACCTCGGCGAAATGCTCGGAGGGGCGGTGCTCGTCGAAAACATTTTCTCATGGCCCGGAGTGGGGCGGTTCGCCGTTCAGGCTGTCTTTAACAGGGACTATCCTGTGCTTCAGTGCTTCATCCTGATGATGACGGTGATCTTTGTCCTCTGCAATCTCTGCGTGGATATCCTCTACGCCATTATCGATCCCCGCATCCGACTGGCAGGTGACCGGAGTTGATGGGTGGCATGCTTGAAAAAGGAATCGTCCGCTTTTCCCTTGTCCTTCTCCTGATAGTGGGAGGACTCGCTCTCTCTGCCCCGTGGCTCGGGCTTCCCGATCCCGAAGAGGTGAACCTGGCTGCAAAACTTTCGGCCCCCAGCGCCCAGCATCTTCTGGGGACGGACCATCTGGGCCGTGACGTGCTCTCCCGTCTGATCTTCGGTTCCAGAGTATCCATCGGCTCGGTTTTCGTCATCCTGCTGCTCATCGTGGTATTCAGCACCCTCGCCGGAACGCTGGCCGGATTTGCCGAAGGGGCGGTGGACAACGTCATCATGAGAATCTGCGATATCTTCCTCACCTTCCCGACTCTCATTCTGGCCATGTTCTTCGTCGGTGTCCTGGGAACGGGGCTGACCAACGTCATCATCGCCATTTTCCTGACACATTGGGCGTGGTACGCCCGTATCGTCCGGGGAATAGTCCTCTCGCTGAAATCAAGGGAGTTCGTGCTTGCGGCCCGGGTTGCCGGGACGAGCACCTTCCGCCTCGTGGTCCGGCACATCCTTCCCTCACTCGCCCCGCAGGTGCTGGTGCTTTCCACACTCGACATCGGCCACATGATGCTTCACGTGGCAGGGCTCTCGTTCCTTGGGCTCGGCGTTCAGCCTCCGCTGCCGGAATGGGGCGTCATGATCGGCGACGCCAGGCAGTTCATCTGGACGCAGCCGCAGCTTCTGCTCTATCCCGGCCTGGCGATCTTCATCGTCGTGATGGCTTTCAACCTGCTTGGGGACGCCATGCGCGACGCCCTCGACCGCTCCGGCATGCTTGAAGAGGGTGTGAAATGAGCTCTCTGCTGGAAGTCCGGAACCTGCGCGTCGAGACAGTCGCCTCTCCGGTCAGGGAACTTCTGCGGGGCGTCTCCTTCGATGTCCGGGCGGGGAAGACGACATGCCTGGTGGGTGCGAGCGGGTCGGGAAAATCGCTCTCCTGCCTCTCCGTTCCCGGTCTGCTGCCTCATGGAGTGCGGAGGACAGGAGGCGAAATTTACTTCAGGGGATCTTCTTCACGGAACTCCGACAGAGGTGACCGCATCGATAGCCCCGAGACCATGAAGAGCCTTCGCGGTTCTGTGATCTCCATGGTTATGCAGAACCCCATGAGCTGTTTCGACCCTGTTTTCTCCATAGAAAACCATTTTCGCGAGACCCTCCGGGCCCATGGCGTTAGAGGGCGTCGCGCCATGGACGAAAAGATCGCCGCAGCCCTTGCGGAAGTCGGCTTCAAGGACGACCCGAAGATCCGGCACGCATACCCCTTCCAGCTCAGCGGCGGTATGCTGCAGCGCATTATGCTCGCCATCGCCCTGATGCTCGATCCGGAGTTGTTGATAGCCGACGAGGCGACGAGCGACCTGGACACGGTCGCGCAGGCCCGGGTTCTCGACCTGATAGACGAGGCCAGGCAGCGTCGGCGCATGGGGGTTTTGCTGGTGACTCATGACTTCGGCGTTGTTGCCCGCATGGCCGATTACGTTCTCGTGATGGAGGACGGCGAGGTAGTCGAACGGGGACCCGTTGCTTCCCTGTTTGAACATCCCTCCCATGACTGCACCAAAGCGCTTCTCGTCGCTCACGGGAAGCTGTCCGCCCACATGGCGGAGGAGGAACGCGCGGTATGAACGGGCTGATTTCCGTAAAAGGTGTTCACCGGCGGTATCGCCGTGGAGGTTTTTTTAAGGTGGCGGACTCTCTTCATGTCCTTCGGGGCGTGGATATGGAAATCCGCGAAGGAGAGGCCGTTGGGCTGGTCGGACGGAGCGGCTGCGGCAAGAGCACCCTCGGGCGCATCGTACTGGGGCTGGAGCGCCCGGATGAGGGGACGGTACTGTATGACGGGCAGGATATCTTCAGCGGCGAGGAAAAATCCTTCAGGGAGTTCCGCCGGAATGTTCAGGTGGTGTTCCAGAACGTCCAGGGCTCGGTGAACCCCCGTATGACCGCCGGGGAAATAGTGGCTGAACCGCTGCGCAACTTTCTCGGGCTTTCGAAAAAGGAAGCCGTCGAACGCGCCCGCCCTCTTCTTGAACAGGTGGGGCTCAAAAACAGCGATGCGGACAAAATTCCGGGGCACTTCAGCGGCGGAGAGCTTCAGCGAGTATGCATAGCACGCGCACTCGCCCCCGAGCCGAAGGCCATTGTTTTCGACGAGGCGGTCAGCAGCCTCGATATGCTGGTACAGGCCCGGGTTCTCGACCTGATACGGAAAATACGCGACGAACGGGGCCTTGCCTGTCTGTTCATATCGCATGATCTCAGAGTGGTCGCCGGCCTGTGCGACGAAGTCGCGCTGATGGTTGACGGTGTCATAGCCGCGACGGAACGCAGTGTTGCCGCACTGGCCGCTTCGGGACACCCCGCCATTTAACGGTTGCTGGAATCGATACCTCCGGCCCACCCGAGACAATCAGCGGTAAACCGCATGGAGAATAGGCAGGAACAGGAGCCCGATTCGGTCGCCGTCTGCAGAGGGTAACTGCACCCCTCACCCGGAGGAACGGAAATCCGTTTTTTCTTGCTCTTGTCAAAATGCGGGCGAAGAATTCTAACCTACGTGGCGGATTCTTCGCCCGCATCCTTTGAAGGTGCGGCCTGTCCGTAATATCTGTCAAAAGCACCCAGAAAACGATGCCTGTAGGTGTTTTTCACATTTTCGCGGATCGTCTGGAGTGTGACGGCTTTTTTCCCATGATCAGCGTACAGGTTCTGGGCAACATACCTGATGCAGCTCAGCGAGGGGATCTGGGAGCGGGTTCTGAAATCGCCCCTCTTCATGTCTCTGTCGATGCACGCCTGGACTCCCGCTCCGGATCGTCAGAAACCGGGAAATCGAGAAAGAGTGCCATGGGGGCACCCGCCTCCACCTGGTAATTGCAGGGGGCAGGCAACTCCCGCAGGGCGTTTTTCTTTTGTAATCCGCCATTTCTGACTCGCCTCCGTACTCTGCTGGGGGTGTACCTGTTGTTCGGGTGTAATTTTTGGTACAGAGTATTATACACATGACGGACGAAAAAATGAGGTGTTGAGCCTCTCCGGAAAAAAACAGAGCCTCCGCCGGATCTTTTCCAGTCGGGGACGCTGGCTTGCGGCTAAACCCCGAGTTTTTTCTTTAGCCCCTCCTGGAGTATTCCGGAAAAGTTGAGTTTGGCCTCCATGGCGAGCTTGTTCAGCCAGTTGGGGAGAGTAACGCTTTTCCTGACGCTTTTGTTTGCCTCCTCCTCACGGACGATATCCATGCGAACGGTAATGAGGGATACAGCTTCTCCGGGTTGCATCTGTACCTTTTCGAAGGGAGTGGGGGCAGGGATGACGTTGCCGTCACACTACGAGTAGTACAAGAAACCTTCGAGAGTCTCTTTAGCGCGTGCAACTGCTTCCGTTTCCGACGTGCCGAAGGTGGCGCATCCGGCAAGGTCGGAGAACTCAACCGCTATATTTTGCCGCTGCGGGAGAAAATTGCCGGATATGTGCGGATATCCTTATTTTTTCTATTGGCCATGGCTATTCCTCCTCGCCATGGGAACTGAATGTATTGCTCTAACGGGCGCAACTTACAGCCCGGCCGCCTTTAAAATGCTCCTCACAGTCTTGGGGTCTACATCTTTCTCCGGATGGGGAACTGTTATCTTTCCCGGCTTTGTCTTGTGCTTGAAATAGTGGTGGTCTCTCCTGGCACCCGGCAGAAACCAGCCGTCCTGCTCCAGAATCTTGATGATCTCCCTGCTGCTGAAACTTTTCATTCCCCCTCCTCCCCTCGACAACAATATAATAACAAGTGTTAAAACACGTGCCAATAATTATGGAAGTCTTTGCTTAAACCCAAAATTTCGAAGAACCAAAAACAATAACTTTTGTCCTTACACGAAAAAAGCCGATGCAACCCAGTTTTTTTCAGTAAACCGGGTGTTTCCCTGCCCCCGCATGGTAAGCGACTACCTCAGGACAGCTATTCCAGCCGTTTTTTGAAGTATTGCCAAACAAAAAAGCCCCCGGTTGTGAATTTCACCCCCCTGAACCGGGTAAAACAGGCATGGGAGGCATTTCATTTCCGGGGGCTTTTCGCCGCAATTTTTCGTTAGATCGGATGCTTGCTGAACTGTTCGCGGATTCCCTTCACCGCAGCCGCGAGGGCGTCGGGGTCGAGGACCATTTCCATCATGCTGATCTGTGCTTCCCATTCAGCCGGGTCGCACTCATCACGAACATCCTGCTCGAATACGTGGTACACGGGGAGTCCCAACGAGACTCCCGCGAGAGGGCCTGCATACGTCGGATCGCCGTTGCTTACAGTCTCGGCATAAATCTCCGCGCCTTCGGCGTCGGAGGAACCGAGGATGACCACAACGTTTTCCGCTCCGAATTTCTCAGCCGCATCCTTGATGCGCTGCTGATTCTGCAGGTCCATCGCTCCGGCGGCGGTTCAGACGAAGCACTCCGTCACGGAGAATTCGATGGAAGCGCCGCTCCCCTTGAGGCACGCCTCCATCGCCGGTCCGGGAACGCCGTCCCGCTCGCCGAGGAGAAGCAGTTTCTTGCCTGTCAGTTTGCCCATTTTTCCACCTCCTTTCTTCCTTCCAAGAGTACATGGAAAGAAAGTTTCCGTCCAGTACAGATCATTATTCGATATACGGTGCCTCCGGAGAGGCTTATTTGGAAATCGCAGGATTTCCCTTCAGAGACTTTCCTCGTAAGCCTCCCGAAGCAGCGGAAGGGGAATATCGCTCCGAAGAGTGCAGGAGGTGTTCTTCCGGGGGATAACGAGGCTGGGAACCCCGCCGGTGAACTTCTTGTCCCGTGCGAGGAAGGGGAGGATGTCCTCCCATGGGCGATCAGGACCTGTGGGCAGGGAAAACCTGGAGAGGATCCGCCCGATGCGCAGGCATTCCTCTTCTCCAAGTTCTCCGAGACGTGCGGCCAATCTGGCTGCTACCATCATTCCCGCGGCTACCGCGTCGCCGTGTTTCCATCTTTTGTACCCCGAAACTGCCTCAAGGGCATGTCCGACGGTGTGCCCCAGGTTCAGGCGGGCTCTCGATCCCGATTGCTCCCGCTCGTCTTCCGAGACGACTGCAAGCTTCATCCGGGAACATTCGGACACAAGCCGAAGAAGAACACAGCATTCTCGCCTCAGGATAGGCCCTGCGTTCTCCTCGAGCCATGAAAGAAAGTTCCAGTTCTCACCGATCCCGTATTTCACAGCTTCTGCAAGGCCCTGGCGGAAATCCTCCTCTTCCTGGGACCGGAGGCACTCCACGTCCGAAAAGACCCACTCCGCCGGATGAAAGGCCCCCACAAGATTTTTCCCTTCCGGAAGATTCACGCCTGTCTTTCCCCCGATTGCACTGTCCACCTGGGCAAGAAGGGTGGTAGGGCACTGCAGCAGCCGTATCCCCCGCATCCACGTGGCGGCGGCGAAACCGGCAGCGTCACCCACAACACCTCCCCCCAGGGCCAGGATGACGCCGGAGCGGTCCACCTGCGATTCCGCAAGTGCCGTGTATATGGCTGACACCCGGGGGAGGCTTTTTCCTTCCTCTCCTCTCGGCAGTGTAAATAAACCCTTTCTTTGTTCAAGGAAATCAGCGAAGAGAGGCCCGGTGATCTCGTCAGCCACGACGAACGGTGCCTCCTTTTTCTCCGTGAAGTCTGAGATACGGGAAAGGAGCCCTTTCCCGACAACGACTGTTGTGGGAAATTCCCCCGTTCGGAGTACGATTTCATTTTCCCCGACGGGTGGTTTTGCTGCGGTCATCTGGCCAGAGGGAGCGTACATTGGGCCTCATCC
>Ga0172382_10010722_pt1 | contig 12239 bp, 10 predicted proteins | sample Leawel138RmetaG_FD_122245 | JGI IMG/M metagenome (GOLD analysis project Ga0172382, IMG submission 122245) | Leachate microbial communities from a municipal landfill in Southern Ontario, Canada - Leachate well 138R metaG | ecosystem: Engineered > Solid waste > Landfill > Unclassified | place...
AAACCGGAAAAGCATATCCGGCTCATGGGGAAGTGTACGCTGGCCCCGGCCCGGGCCAGCATGGGGCCGCCCAGGCCCCCGATCTCCAGCGCAGGGCGCTGGCGCAGCAGCTCGGCGGCCAGCGCGCCCGCGCACATGTCGCCGGATGCCTCGCTACAATTTATCCATATCTTGCGGATCACTGCTCGCTCCAGGCGGTTGGGGACAGGCGCAGCCGACGCCGGACGGCCCCCTCCCGGGGGCCGCGGCCAGGCGGCGCCCCCCGGCCAGGGCCGGGGGGCGCCGTTGGACGGCGGCCGGGCGGAGGGGGCGCACGGCCAACCTGGCTCCCTCAAGTTCAATGCCCGGGGGAGAGGGCGACGCCGCGGGCGCCAAACCTGGGGGAGGTTTCGGGGGCGAGAAGCTGGCAGACCACTCCGCCGATCACCAGCGTGGCGATGCAGCAGGCCAGGGTGACCGAGACGCCGTACTGCTCGGTGACCACGGGCAGCATCCAGGTGCCCATGCCCGCCCCGATGCGGCTGGCGGCGATGGTCAGGCCGACGCCGGAGCCGCGCAGCTCGGTGGGGAACAGCTCGGGCGGATACAACCACTCGGCGACGATGGAGATGGCCAAAACGGTGGAGAACGCGCCCAGCAGGACGAAGGCCGCGCTGGCGGGCATGCCGCGCCACAGGGTCATGACGGTCAGGATCGCCGCGGCGCCGTAGAAGGTCCAGATCAGGAACCCGCGACGGGAAACCCTGGGCGCGACGATGATGCCGATGAACACGCCGATCATGGTAAAGGCGTTGTACATCATGCCCGAGGCGTGGGGGTTTTCGATGTTCAGGCCCTTGACCACCACGGGGAGGAAGATGCTGATGGCGAAGAACGGCAGCACCTGGCAGAGGAAGAAAACGCACGACGTGAGCGTGTTGCGCCACAGCTGGGGGCTGAACAGCATGAAGAACGACGCCGAAACGCTTTTCTCAACCTGGTCAGGCAGGGCGTAGTTCGCCCCCAGGTACCTGTGGACCAGCTCCAGGGCCGCGGTCCGGCCCCGCTTGGCCAGCATCCACTGCGGGGACTCGGGGGAACCCACGCGCACGGCCAGGGTGACCAGGGCGAGCAGCGCGGAGGAACAGATGATCCAGCGCCAGCCGTTCTCGCCCATGTCCCCCAGGGTGGCGATCAGCAGGCCCGCGAAGTAGGAAATGATGTAGCCGAAGGTCCAGGCGGCCATGAGCCAGCTCATCATCTTGGTCCGGATGCGTTCCGGGGTCCATTCGCTGAGCAGCGCCACGCCGACGGTATAGTCCGCGCCGACGCACATGCCGAGCAGGAACCTGGCGGCCACCAGGTGCGCGGGGTCCGAAAGGAAGAACTGCCCCACGGACAGGACCAGGCTGAAGAGGGCCACGAAGGTGTACGCGGTCTTCCGCCCGATGCGGTCGATGACGATCCCGGCGAACAGGCTGCCCAGCAGGATGCCGAAAAGCGCCCCGGCCCCGATGAGCCCCATCCAGAAGCCGTCCAGCCCCAGGGGCTGCACGGCGTAGGACAGGGCGATGCCGACAATGCCCAGGATGTAGCCGTCGCAGATCTGCCCCATGAAGGTGCCGACCGCTATTTTCTTGTGTACGGAAGAATAGGGGGCGTTCGCGAAGCTGATCCCCTTATGCTCGTTGGATCCCATTGCCTACCTCCACCTGCACTGAGTGTTGAGTGAACATCACCGCCTCGCACACCGCGGCGCACCTATTCCTTGTAGGCGGTCGCATCCATTTCCAGCAGGCAGCCGTGGACGATCTCGCCGGCCCCCAGGCACAGCCGCGCCGGGCGGTGGTTGCCCATGAACTCGGCGTAGACCTCGTTGAAGCCCTCGAAATCGTCCATGCTGGCCAAAAAGACCGTGGTTTTCGCGATATCGGAGATATCCAGCCCGGCGGCATCGAGAACCAGCTTCAGGTTGTACAGGGTCTGGAAGGTCTGTTCCTTGATGGTCGAGCCCACGACCTTGCCGGTTAGCGGGTGGAAGGGCACCTGGCCGCAGATGTAGTAGGTGTTTCCGGCCTTCACGCAATGGCTGTAAGGGCCTACGACTTCAGCGCTTTCCGGGGAATTGATGTATTCCATGTCGGTCTCCGTCGGCCGAGTGCTCCCGGGGGGGGCGCGATGCGGGAATCGCGCCCCCCTGCTCGGGAGCCGGGTTGGGGTTGGGCGAGGGGTTAGATTTCCTTCTTGGCGTTGAACTCTTCGTAGAAAAGACGCGCCTCGGCCCCCACGGTCAGGAACGGCTCCGGGGGCAGCCGCTTGGGGGTGGAGATCCGGCGCAGGAAGTCCAGATTGTCACTGGGGATGCCGCTGACCCATTCGGCGACGTAGTAGCCAAGCAGGCTCGTCTTGGCGACGCCGGCGCCCTCGCCGCAGGCCGAGGCGAAGACGCTGGGATGGTGTTGCAGCATCAGCGGGCGGTAGTTCATGGTCATGTTGATCATGCCGCCGTAGACGAACTCGAAGTTGACGTGGCGCAGCTCGGGAAAACGGTTCTCGTAGGCCCGGCGCAGCTTGGGGATGGCCCGCTGGATGCGCTGGTGCGAGGTGGTCAGGTGTGTGGCGAAGGAGAAACCGTTGCGCACGAAGATGCGGTTGTCCCTGGTGAAGCGCACGGTGGTCCCGGCGGGGTGACCGGCGGTGCAGCCCCAGGGCTTGACCCCCCGCATGTGCTGCATTTCCTCTTCCGTGAACCGGCGGGTGAACGCGCCGTAGGACAGCACCGGGCAGAAGACCTTCGAGCCGATACCGAACTGCGGGATGAAGGGCCCGGCCGTGACGATGACGGCCTTGCACTTCGCCCGCTTGCCGTTGCGCAGGATGACGCTGGTCGGGCTGCCCTCGTCGATACGCATGACCGGGCACTCCTCGAAGACCTCCACGTTCTCGGGCATCACGGAGAACAGCCCGCGCAGCACGTCGGCGGGGTTTATGAGCACGGTGCCGGAGGTGTAGAGGGCCTTCTTGTAGTACCGGGTGCCGGTGCGGCGGTAGAGCTCCTCGCCCTCCACGACCTCATACGAGCAGTTCATGCGCTTGAGTTCGTCGATCTCGTGATCGATCAGCTTGAAGCTCTTGGTCTCGGCGCAGCAGAGGTACTTGCCGCAGTGGTCCCAGTCCACGTCCTCGATGCCCTTGGCCTTGATGGTGTCCTCCATCCACTTGATGATGAAGGTGTTCAGCTCGAAGTACTTCTTGTTCTCCTCGAAGCTGGACGCGCCCTGGTCGCCGAAATCGTGCGGAACGTCGATGATGAAACCGGCGTTCTTGCCGCTGTCGTTGTCGCCGATCCTGATGGCCTCGAAGACCGCGATCCTGGCGTCGGGGTGCAGCTCGGCCAGGCGGCGGGCCGCCGCCTGGCCGCCGTACCCCGCGCCCACGACGATATAGTCGTAGGCATCCCTGATCTCGGAGCCAGGCAGGAATGCATGGTTCTTGTACGCGGACAGTTCCAGCCAGCTCTGGCCGGTGGTCGTGGGGAACAGCTTCACTTCACGCATGGCATGACCCTCTTGTTGAGAATTGGGAGTATGTGATCCTCACCCGTGCAGGATGATGCGGGCGTCGGCGATGGCCAGCCCCTTTTCCCAGGCAAAGACCGGATTCAGGTCGACCTCGGCGATTTCGCGCAGTTCATCCACCAGGTGCGAGACGACGCACGCGGCTTCCGCCAGGGCCTCGAGGTCGCAGGGCTTGCTGCCCCGGGCGCCCTGGAGCATGCCCAGGCCCTTGATTTCGCGAATCATGGCGCGGCAGGAGGGCATATTCACCGGGGCGACCCGGAAGGCCACGTCCTTGAGGATTTCCACGAAGATGCCGCCCAGGCCGAACATGACCGTGGGGCCGAAGGTGTTGTCGTGGCTCGCGCCGACGATGCACTCGACGCCGCCGGGGAGCATGGCGGTCAGCATGACGCCGAGGATGTCGGCGTCGGACTTGTAGCGCTGCCCGTTTTTCACCAGCTGCGCGTAAGCCTCGCGGGCCTTGGCCTCGGAGTCGATGTTCAGCGCCACGCCGCCCGCGTCGGTCTTGTGCAGGATGTCGGGGGACACGATCTTCATGACCGCCCTGCCGCCGATCTTCCGGTAGAAGGCGGCCGCCTCGTCCTCGCTGGTGGCCAGGTAGTCCTCGGACACGTCGAGGCCGTAGCAACGCAGGATGGCGCGGGCCTCGGTCTCCACCAGGTTCGCGCGCCCCGCCGCCCTGGCGGCGCCGATGATGGCCCGGGCCTTTTCCTTGCGGTCGGCGGGCATGTCGGGGAGCTCCCCGCCCGCCTCCTCCAGCAGGGCTTTCCTGAGCTCGGCGTAGCGGGCGAGGGCGCCCATGGTCCTGACGGCGGCGTCCACCCCGCCGAAGACCGGAACGCCGTGCCCGCTGATGTACTCGAGGCACTGGGGGCGCTGAGGCGCGTAGATGGAGTGCATGACCACCGGCTTGTCGGAGGCGGCGATCCGCTCGGTCATGCTCCTGGCGACATCCATCTCCAGGGCCCTGAACTCCTCGGAAAGGTCGGCGTAGCCGCCGTAGAGGCCCACGATGACGATGCCGTCCACGTCGGGGTCCTGCAACAGGACCTCCAGACAGCGGTCGAACACCCACATGTCGGCCTCGGGCGTCCCGGCCAGGTCCACGGGGTTCTTGATGGGGCAGTGGGGCAGCAGGATCTCGCGCAGCCGGGCCTGGGTGGCGTCGGACAGCACCGGGGCCTCCAGGCCGAACTGCTCGGCGAAGTCCGTGGCCATGACGCCGTGGCCGCCGCCGTCGGTGAGGATGGCGATGCGCCTGCCCCGGGCGGGCTTGCACTTGGAGAACGCCTCGGCGGCGTCCAGGAGCTGGCCGGGGCTGTCCACGCGGATGATACCGGCCTGTCGCAGGGCCGCGTCGAAGACCTTCTCGCTGCCCGCCAGGGAGCCGGTGTGGGACGCCGCCGCGCGGGCGCCTGCTGCGCTGCGGCCGATCTTGATGGCCGCGATGGGCACCCTGGTAGCCGCCCGCCGGGCGGCCGCGATGAACTTGCGGCCGTCCTCCTCGCTCTCCACACGCAGGCCCTCCATGTACAGGAGCAGCACCTTCGTGGCCTCGTCGGTCTCGATGTACTCGACGAAATCGTGGAAGCGCACGTCCATCTGGTTGCCGATGGTCGCCCAGCAGCTGTAGCCGAGGTTCCGGGCCCTGGCGTTGAAGTTGATGTCGATACCGAAGTTTCCGCTTTGCAGCACAAGACTCATGGGTCCGGGGGCCAGGTCGATGATGCTGGCGTTCATGCTCCTGGCCGCGCTGTATGTGCCCATGCAGTTGGGGCCCTGCACCCGCATGTTGCCCTTGCGGGCGATCTCCAGCATCTGGCGCTCGAGCTCCTTGCCCTGCGGCCCGACCTCGCCGAAGCCCGTGGAGACGACGATGGCGCATTTGACGCCCTTCTCCACGCACTGCTCCATGACGGGCAGGATGAACTTGGGGGCGATGGCGATGATGGCCAAGTCCACCTCGCCGGGGACGGCGAGGATGTCGGGGTAGGTGGGCAGGCCGAAAATCTCGCCGCCGGAGCGGGAGACGAAATAGATGTCACCCTCGAACTTGTTCTCGACGAGGCTCTTGGCCGTCCAGTAGCCATACTTCTTCGAGTTCGAGGAGGCGCCGATCAGGGCGACGCTGCTGGGTTTGAACAGGGGAACCAGATCGCTCATGGGGAAACTCCTTGCCGGTCCGCCCCCGGCCCGGGCCGGGGGCGGCGGACTGCTCAATTCGTTGCGACGACGCCGATGGCCACGTCGGGGCAGACGATGCCGCAGATGTCGCACAGGACGCATTTGTCGGGCTGGGCCTGGACGACGTAGTTGTATCCCTGGGCGTTGATGGCCGTGCCGATGGCCAGGACGCCCTTGGGGCAGTTGTCCACACACACCCCGCAGGCCTTGCAGCGGCGGGTGTCGATGACATGGTGCTTGTCGGCCATTAGTTGCCCTCCTTTTCCATCGCGGCGAAGCCCGCGCGCAGCGCGTTGACGTTCAACTCCACCAGCTGGGGCTTCTTGGCCCCGAGGCTTTCCCTGACGACCTCCTCGGCCACCTCCAGCCGCAGCAGGCCGGTGCCCGCAAGGACGGCGCCGAGCATGACCATGTTGGCGCAGCGCACGGTGCCCAGCTCCACCGCCATGTCGGAAACGGGCAGCAGCACCTGGCGGAAGCCCCGGGCATCCCTGGGGGCCTCGACCATGGAGCTGTTGGTGAACAGCGAGCCCCCGGGCACAACGCCCTCGAAACAGTTGGCGTAGGTGGACGAACTGAGGGCCACGGCGATATCCGCGTCGTTCTCCACGATGGGGCTGCCGATGGGCTGGTCGGAAACGATGACATACGCCGTGGAGTCGCCGCCGCGCTGCTCGATGCCGTAGGTCTGGGTCATGACGACCTTCAGGCCCTCCTTGATCGCACCGAGGCAGATCATCTTCGCCATCAGCGCGGAACCCTGGCCGCCCGAGCCGGAAATCGTACATTTATGCAACATCGACCTGCTCCGTTTCGTCCCTGAAGACCTGGGGCTTGAAGTAGTCCGTCATCTCGTTGGCGCAGCGCGCGTAGGAGTCCCTGACCCGCATCTTGAGCCCGGTGGGACAGGGCACGACCACCTCCACGAAGGAGTAGCCAAGGCCCCGGACCTGGCATTCGAACGCCTTGCGGATGCTCCGCTTGGCCTTGCGGATGGCCTTGGGCGTGGCCACGGACTCCCGGGCCAGAAACTTCACGCCCTCCATGGAGCGCATCATCTCCGGCACCAGCAGAGGGTAGCCCTGCAAGGCGGTGTCGCGGCCCTTGGCCGTGGTGGCCGTGACCTGGCCGACCAGGGTGGTGGGCGACATCTGCCCGCCGGTCATGCCGAAAACGGTGTTGTTGACCATGATGGTGGTGATGGGCATGCCCTTGTTGGCCGCGTGCAGCAGGTCGCCCAGGCCGATGGCGCAGGTGTCGCCGTCGCCGGCGTAGGTGAAGACGATGTTTTCCGGCATGGCCAGCTTGTAGCCCAGGGCGAAGGAGGGGGCGCGGCCGTGGGTGGCCTCGATGGCGTCGATGTCCATGTAGTGGTGCGAGAACCCGCCGCAGCCGATGCCCACGATGGCTATGGTCCGCTCCATGATGCCCAGTTCCTCTATGGCCTCGGCCACCAGCCGGGTCACCACGCCGTGGCCGCACCCGGGGCAGTAGCTGGTCAGCTTGTCCAGGTTCAGGGTCTTCCCGTATTTGGCGCTCAGGTTTTCCATCGTCTATTCCCCCAGGAGTCTGTCGGCTTCGGCAATCATGTCGGCCAGGGTGTACATGGGCAGATCGCCGCCGGTCTTGCCGAGGAAGTGGACGGGAATGCGCCCGTTGACGGCCAGCCTGACGTCGTCGACCATCTGCCCGAGGTTCATTTCGACCACCAGGATGTTCTGCACACAAGACCCAAGGGCCTCGAAGGCGCGGTCAGGGAAAGGCCACAGGGTGATGGGCCTGATGAACCCGACCTTTTTGCCGTCGGCGCGCATCCTGGAGACCAGGTCCCGGCACATCCGGCCGTGGATGCCGAAGGCCGCGACGACCAGTTCGGCGTCCTCGACCCCGTCCTGCTCCCACATCTGCTCCTTGTCCCTGATGACCTCGTACTTGGCGCGCAGGCGCTCGTTCATCTCGTAGCCGTCCTGGTGGGAGTAGCTTCCGGTGATGAGGGCGCGCTTGGCGTGGTCCTTGGTGCCGGTGAAGGCCCAGCCGGACGTGTCGAATTCGGCGGAGTAGTCGTTGTAGGCGGGCAGGGTGGTGGACTCTGTGGTCTGGGCGCTCACGCCGTCGATCACGAACACCACCGGAATCCGGTACCTGTAGGCCAGCCGGATGCCGTGGGGCACAAGATCCGCGATCTCCTGCCCGGAGGAGGGCGCGAGGACCACGGTGCGGTAGTCGCCATGCGCGCCGCCCCGGGTGACCACGAAGTAGTCGCTCTGGGCGCCGAGGATGTCGCCGTCGCCGGGACCGACCCGCATGGAGTCGACCACGATGCAGGGCAGGTACGCCGCGCACATGAAGCCGATAGCCTCGTGCATGAGCGTCAGGCCCGGCCCCGAGCTGGAGGTGGCCACGAGCTTCCCGGTGCAGGCGGCGCCAGCCAGGGCGCTGGACACTGCCAGCTCGCTCTCCATCTGCATCATCTGCCCGCCGTACCTGGGCAGGATGACCGCCATCCGTTTCATGACATCCGTCGCCGGAGTGATCGGGTAGGCGAAGTGGTACTTCACTCCGCACCGGGCCAGGCTCTCGGCGAAGGTTTCCGTGTTTTTCAAGAACAACGTTTCCTGGATCATGTGCACCTCAGACAAAGTAAGGGGATCGCCTTCCTGCTCCATCACCGTTCCGTATTCCGGTACGGCGTACCACTATGCTTCGAAAAAATATCGCCTTCCTCTCAGTGCGGCTTTGTGCCGCATTCCGGTATTGCATTCCGCAAAATCGACATTAGCCGAGGCCAACCACGTCGTCAACCCCTCCTGGCCACTTTTCCCCGCACTGCCCCCCAGCCCCCTCCGTCCAGGGCAAAACATGATTCTGCGCGCGCCAAGGCAGCCCCAACCCGCCAGAAACCAGCATGGAAAAATGAAAACCCCGTTGACATCGAGAGCTGCGACCTTTAATAGCTTACCACAAAACGGTACGTCGTACTAGAAAGAGAAACGCGGACGCGCTGCACTCAGGGACGAAACGGCTTGACCGCAGCCCTGCCCGCATGGCCAAAGCGCCCAGGCGCCGCGCCCATCATCACGGCGCCTGGGCACGACCTCAAAGGCACAGGAGGGACGACATGGCGGACGCCCACTCGGCGGAGGAACGCAACAGGCTGAACCCGTACACATTCTGGCCAGGCTTCTCCCTGCTTGCGGCGGGGATCGCCCTGGGCCTGACCTACCACGAAGGGCTGGCCGCCTTCCTCGACAAGGTCATGGCCTGGATCCATTTCAACTTCGGGTGGCTGGAAGTTTCCCTGGGCATCATCATCGTCATGTTCACCGTGGGCGTGGCCCTCTCCCCCATCGGAAACATCCGCCTGGGCGGCAAGGACGCCAAGCCGGAGTTCACCTTCTGGCAGTGGTTCGCCCTCTCCCTGTGCGGCTGCATCGGCATCGGGATCCTGTTCTGGGCCATGGGCGAACCCATCTACCACATGATGCAGCCGCCCCTTAGCCTGCACATCGAACCCGGCTCCAAAGACGCCGGGATATTCGCCATCGCGCAGACGACGCTGCACTGGACCATCGCCCAGTACTGCTTCTACACCGTCTGCGCGGTGGCCATCGCCCTGGCCGGATACAACCGCAAGCACCCGCTGTCCGTCGCCGCCGGGATGTACGCACTGTTCCCGGAGAGGCTCCGCCCCGTGATCATTCCCGCCGTGCACGCCATCTGCCTCTTCTCCCTGTGTTGCGCCATCGCCACCAGCATGGGGGCCGGGCTCATGCAGATCGGAAGCGGAACCGGAAGGATATTCGACTACACCCCGGGCCCGGCCACCTGGGCCGCGGCCGCCGCGATCATCATCCCCATCTATGTCCTGTCCTCGTCCTCCGGCCTGAAAAAAGGCATGCGCATCCTGTCCACGGGAACCACCAAGGCATTCTTCTTTTTCATGGCCCTCATCCTCTTCGCCGGACCGACCCTGTTCATCCTGGGCATCGGCGTGGAGTCCTTCGGCTATTTCGCCGACAACTTCTTCCGCAACAGCACCCTGCTCAACACCATGCAGACCAGCGACCTGTGGCCCATTCGCTGGCTTGTGCCCTACATGGAAATCTTCTTCATCTTCGCGCCGCTGCTCGGTCATTTCCTGGCCCGCATGGGCAAGGGCCGGACCGTGCGCCAGTTCATCCTGGTCAACGTCATCCCCCCGACCATCTTCTGCCATTTCTGGATAGCCACCTTCGGTGGCACCGCCGTGTTCTTCCAATGGAGCGGCGCCGTGGATGTCTGGGGCGGAATACGCGAATTCGGAATGGAATCAATGGTCTACCTGCTGCTCGAACAGTTTCCGTACAGCAAGATTCTGATGGGGCTGTTCGTCGTGACCATCATTTTCTCCTTTGCCACCATGACGGACTCCCTGGTCGCCACCCTGGCGATCATCTCCACCAGGGGCGTCCGGGTCGGCGAGGAGCCGCCCCGGCGGCTCAAGATTCTCTGGGGTGTCGTCATCGGGCTCATCGCCTACGTCCTGTGCATCTGCGGCGGCATCGAGCCCGTCCGCGGGCTCATATCCCTGGCCGGTTTCCCCATGATGCTCTTCACCTTCGCCATGTGCGTGGCCCTCGTAAAGGATGGTATATATTTATTGACAAAACCGGACTGGCTGGACAACGACCACCCGAAAGGCTAATCTTTCGCTGCCCTTCAGCCCCGGGTGGAGGGCAGCGTCATTTTCTTCCTGCTCCCATTGTGAAGAAAAGCATACAAACGGGAAGTACATGCCTCCGAATGACAACTATTATATGATGCGCTCCCTGGAGAAAGCCCTCTTCATCATCGAAACGATGGCTACAAAGAGAGAGTGGACGCTAAAAGACCTCAGCGCTACATGCTCGATACCAAAAGGAACGCTCCAACGCATCCTGCGGACCCTGGAGGAGCTGGGCTATGTGCGGCAGCTCGAACGGGGTGGCGCCTATGCGTTGACGCTCAAGTTCCACACGCTGGGCCGCCAGATCGTTTCGCACAACAACCTTGTCCCCCTGTTGCAACCCATACTGGGTTCCCTGCGTGACAAGGTAAATGAAACGGTAAACCTGAGCATTCTTTCGGACATGGACATGGTCGTCATTCACAAGATAACGTCCAGACATGCCCTCCAGATGGATTCCATAATCGGCACGTCGTTCCCTGCCTACATATCTGCCTCTGGAAAGGCTTTCCTCGCGTTCCTGCCAGAAGAAGACCTGCGCAATTTCATAAAAGATTTGCGCCGCAGTGACGCTGAAATAAATTCGGAGAAGATCAACCTGATTTACAAGGATCTCGAAGAAGTCCGCGAGCGCGGCGTGGGCATGGATTTCGAGGAGCTGTTCAAGGGAATACGCTGCATCGCCGCCCCCGTATTCGACAATGCAGGAGAGATCGCCGCAACCATCAGCTGCTCCGTGCCGACGGTGCGCCTGGACATGTCCCTGTCGCAGAAGCTTGTCCGTGAAATTCCCCTGGCGGCGGCCGAGGCATCCAAGCTGCTCGAGGCCCCCGCCCGCGCCTTCACCCTGGACATCGACGCCCTGGCACAGACCCTCGCCGTACCCTGATGTCGCGGCGCAAGACAGCGCCGGGGCCTATAAGCAGAAAACCTTTATTCCCGGAATGTTCTGCGCCAAGAATGAGCCGCACACCACGGGCGCGGCGCTGGGGTTCCGACGCCGTCCGGCCGCCCTGGGGGCGGTGCCGCGCCGAACGGAACCGCCCCCGGCGGGGAGCCGCGCGGCCCGATCGAACAGCCCGGCAACTCTTCCCGCCCGGCGGGGTGCCGTGCCCCCCCGGGCTTGACCATCCCGCCCCCAGTCCGGCCCAAGGCACCCATTGGCGGTAATTCTGAGGCCTCCCCCCGCACGCCTCCTCACGCAGCCCGGCCGCCCAGGGCCCTCCCCATTGGCGGCAGCCGCCTTTCCTGGCCTCCGCCACGGGGCAGACTCAGACGGCACGGCCCTTGGCCTGGAGTCGACGCAAGTCCCGACAGACAGGCCCCAGACCACAGGCCGCGCACCAGCCTTGTTCCCGCCGAAGGCCCCCGGCCAGCGCACAAGCCCCACCATCAGCCCCATCTTACCCCCCATCTTACCCCGAGAACATGGAGGACGGCAGCAAACGCTCCCCGCCGTCCCCGCCCGCCTCAACCCGGACCGCCGCACCCCAGGAGAGCGCCACCAGCCCTTGCACATGACGACGTTCCTCCTCGTTTCAATCCACCCTCCGCGAGGGGGCGACCGGTCCAGACCACGGGCGCGGAGCTGAGGTATGGGTTTCACTCCACGCCCCCGCGGGGGGGCGACTTGGGCACTGGACGCGGCCGGGCCGTGGAACCGGAACCGGCCGGGCCCGCGCCCGAGGGCGCTCGCGGGCCCGGCCGTCCGCCGCACCTAGGCCGGAGCGTAGAAGCAGCGCTTGGGCGAGCTGACCTTTCCGGCCTTTTTCAGCCCGTCGATGGCCTTG
>Ga0172382_10010723_pt1 | contig 12238 bp, 14 predicted proteins | sample Leawel138RmetaG_FD_122245 | JGI IMG/M metagenome (GOLD analysis project Ga0172382, IMG submission 122245) | Leachate microbial communities from a municipal landfill in Southern Ontario, Canada - Leachate well 138R metaG | ecosystem: Engineered > Solid waste > Landfill > Unclassified | place...
CTATCAGAGAGACTATCAGAGCAGCGATCCCAAATCAGCAGTTGCTTCAGATATCAGAGTATGGCATCTACCAATTAGCCATTCCACCGTGGGTGTGACCGCGAGAGTCGATTCTAGCAGCGCAGTATCATCGCTATCAGAGCACTGTTCAAGAGCAGCAGATAGCGCGCCCATAAATACTTCAAGAGCATCTACCTTTCCGGCAATAGGTGAGAGTCGGCCAGATATAACAGTATGGCCAGCGCGAGCAGATTCTGGCGACTTGCCAAGCACTGATACCGCGACTTCCCGATACCATGCCGCGGCCGCCTCGACCAGTTCTTTTGTGTCTGCTCTTGAACGTACAGTAACTTCCCGAATTGAGGCGGCAAGCCTTGCCACGGTCACTTCAGCGATACCGGGAGTGAATCCCCAATCATCGCCATTAGTAAGAAGTAACTGTTTCCCGTACTTTTCTAGTGCATCCTCAAGTATCGTGGCAACATCGCCCGCATTGAGACCAGCAATATCCTGCGCTTCGGGTGCTTCGAAACGCCATTCAAGAGTCGGCCGCACTAGGCCAAAATTAGGGGAATCAACTTTCTTAACTTTCTTGAAAAAAGAGCTAACTTTAACAATTTTCATAATCCAGTATCCTATGCTATTTAATGAGGCGGACACCTATTGCCCTGCCTTCCCCATCTATTATAGGGCCTTCGCCAAATAGCGCAAGCTATTCCCACAAGTAGCAGCACAAATACTTATATCAATATCGCATAATTATCTCACTCTTTATAACCAGGGCCACCAGGGCCAGCACTACCAGGACGCGCCCAACATACCACCACCATAACACTAACACTAACACTAACACTAATGCAAATCATTATCACTCCCGCCTACAAAAACAGGGGGGGGGGTGGAACCTTTTTTCGAATCTAGGCTGCCTCCCTACCCTATGTATCCTCACTAATTTTCCTAAAAATTTTTCACCTTCCCATAAGTTACAGATACTGTTAGCTATGATGGGATAGAGAGATAGGGGATTTACATAACTTTCTCACAGGGGTCATACGCGCACGCGCGCGATATATAAAGGGTGGTTGTGCAGGGAGGGGGCGGGAATCCCTCTTGACTCCTGCCCAAATGTATGCCATACTTCCCCATAATGGCAGGCACCTTGCCGCACTTTTTGGCCCATACTTTCTAAGGCTCATAGCTATGACCAATGCGGTTACCAGTACAAAAGACAGAGCAATGGCTCTGCTAGGGAAAGGACTATCGACATCAGTAGTTGCCTCTGCTCTAGGAGTCACGGATGGAGCGATATCACAATTGCTTGCGGATCCTATATTTGCAGCAGAAGTGCAGAAGTTACGCTTTGCTTCCCTGACAGCTTCCTCGGAGCTGGATGATAGATACAATGACATGGAGGGCAAGCTGCTAACTAAGCTAGAGCGTAACTTACCTCTCATACAGAAGCCGCGCGAAATTCTCCAGGCAATTAACGTAGTTAATGGAGCGAAGCGCAGGGGAGCTGGCTCTGCTGATCCCAATGCTATTACCGCGAATATCGTGCAGATCTCTGTTCCGGCGGTGATACACAACAAGTTTGTAACCAATGTAAATAACCAAATCGTAGAGGTGATAGATGGCTCCGGCAGCGCAAGCACGCTTGTTACGATTAGCGCAGATAGTCTCGACAGAGTCGTTAGAGAGAAAGCTCTGCTGCCATCCCCGGAACTCCCAGAACCAGGTAGTGCAGGACTTGCATCAGAAGGATCTGGCGAAAGCAGCGGCAGTGAGAGAAAGAGTGCGCTTGCAGATGCGCTCTAGGTTGGCTGCAGATACCACAGTTACGTATAAAGGATTTGATAAGTAATGGAACTGGCACCTGCACCTGCCCCTGCTACCGCAACTGCTGCTAATAAGGTAACTACTGACGAGCTAGTCCAGACAGCTGCGTCCTCTGCTGATATAGCCAAGGCAGCCAAGGCAGATCCTGACTTCCTTGCTGGGCTAGCTATGCCGGAGGTATTTACTTTCTGCTTGCCCCCCGTACTGAGAGCAGTATGGACTTGGCTGGTACGTCTGATTGAAGCCTCCCGTGCGGCAGGAAGTACCATAGAGGAGTTATTCTCTAAGTTGGCGCTAGGTCTCCCGCGCGGATTTGGCAAGACAACTCTGGTGAAACTGTTTGTCCTGTATATCATACTGTTTACAGACCGCAAGTTCATGATCGTATTCTCTGCTACTGCTGCCCACGCAAGGAACATCCTCTCCGATATCACTGATATGCTAGATGAGCCGAATATCAAGGCTGTATTTGGAGATTGGCGAATAGGTATAGAGAAAGATACGCAGGACCTTATAAAGTTCGGGTTCCGTGGAAGGAATATAATACTTGCAGGCATGGGCGCAGGTGGCTCCGTACGGGGACTTAACCTAAAGAACGAGCGCCCAGATGTAATGATATTTGAGGATGTGCAGACCAGGGAGGATGCAGATAGCCAAGCAGTATCTGAGGATCTATATAAGTGGATGATCGGTACCGCAATGAAAGCAAAGTCTCCCAGACGTTGCATGACTCTATTCATTGCTAACATGTATCCCACACCTAACTCGATCCTGCGCAAACTTAAAGCTAACCCGCACTGGACGAAGTTTATAGCCGGTGGGATACTGGAGGATGGCACCTCTCTCTGGGAAGAGTTGCAACCTATAGAACAGCTGCTTAAAGAATACCAAGCTGACCTGGAAGCTGGGCACCCAGAGATATTTATGTCAGAAGTTCTCAATGACGAGAACGCTGCGCTGAATGACAAGATTAACTTCTCCTCCCTACCTGACTTCCCGTTCCAGGATGGTGACATAGCTACAGGGAGATTCATAGTTATAGATCCCTCGAATGACAAGTATAACTCAGATGCTGTGTCACTAGGTTACTTCGAGGTACATGGGGAGAGGAAGCCAGTCCTGCGCAAAGTTATAGAAGGTAGGCTCTCTCCATCTGATACTATCAGGGAAGCGATAAAGCTGGGGACGGAGCACAGCTGCTTCCTGGTATTTGTCGAAGCCAATGCTTACCAGTACTCTCTGCTACACTGGAGCGAATTCATATGCAGACAACTCGGTATCATAGGATTCCAGTGGATTCCAATATACTCTGGTAAGCTGGCTAAGAACACTAGGATACTTAATATGTTCAAAGCCTACGCAGCTGGTGACTTATATGTGCATCCAGAGGCTAAGAGCCAGGTACATATGCAGATGGCAGGTTTCCGGCCATTGAAAGCAGACAACGTAGATGGGATACTTGACTTGCTTACTTACTCTCCCAGAATTGTGGCAGAGTTCGCACCTTTGCTGGAGGCATCTACAGTTATGGGAGAGTATGAATTGTCGACTGTGTACGCCAGTGTCCCATCGGTTGAAGAGTTATCACCTTTCTAAGTTATGGAATCGGTCGGCAAGGACTTGCGTATGGGATCTGCCGACTCTGTTCAGCGACGAGTTAGCAGGGCCCCGAGTCAATGGCCGAAGAGCGGAGCGCAGCGTAGCGTGCCATTGATCTTGGGTAGGCTAACGAAGTAAGCTTAACAGGGGCGGCTGAGCCCCTAGCAAGTCCGGGACATTTTCCACCTGCATTACTTACATCATCGGAGAACATAATGCTACCTTATTACCCCAGCAAGAAAACTACAGGAGCCATAGTAGAGTTCTTCAAGCAATCTCGCAGACTGGTTAACCAGCAGTGGAATCTGAGAGACCAGTTCCGTGCTGTAGACCTCGCTTACCTGCGCGAACAAGATATGTCCTCTGAGCAGTGGAAAGCACAGAATGCAAATAAGAAAGGAGATCCAACTAAATTCCAGAACATTACTGTGCCTGTAGTTATGCCACAGGTAGAGTCAGCTGTTACGTATCAGCAGTCTGTATTCCTATCTGGCTTCCCTATCTTTGGTGTGACTTCCCCGCCTGAGCACGCAGATGCAGCTACCCAGATGGATACCATTATTGGGGAGCAGCAGATACATGCCAACTGGGTACCTGAGATACTTAAAGCACTCCGTAACGGATTTAAGTATAACCTAGGCCCAGTAGAGGTAGATTGGACCAGGCAGACAACCTATGCTCTAGAGGACTCCACTGCACAAGCAGGCGGAGATGTCATAGATAGGCAGAAGGAAGTTATCTGGGAAGGTAACTCTATCACTGCTCTCGATCCATATAATACTTTCTTTGACACCAGAGTTAAGCCTACAGAAGTATGCAAGGAAGGAGAGTTTGCTGGCTACACGCAGCTTATGTCTCGCATACGTCTGAAGAAGTATCTGTCTGAGTTGCCTGCCAGAATCAATGTAAAGAAAGCATTCGAGAGTGGTAGCACTGGCGTACCTGCTGGAGCGTTCTCTGGCGAAGAGAGCTATTACATCCCGCAACTTAACCCCAATGCGCTATACGAGAACTCTGGCTTTGCCACAACTGACTGGATGGCTTGGGCAGGGATGGCATCTACCAATGATCCCAGGATTGCTTACCGGAATTTGTACGAGGTAACAGTGCTGTATGGTAGGATACTGCCAGAAGATTTTGACATGACTAACGTGCCTTCCAAGAACACTCCCCAGGTGTGGAAGTTCATCTTAGTTAATGGGCAGGTGCTGGTATATGCAGAGAGACTTACCAATGTTCATAACTTGCTCCCCATACTGTTCTGCGTCCCAGTGGATGATGGACTAGGTTACCAGAGCAAGAGCTTTGCCAAAAACCTGGACGATACTCAAGCTATAAGCTCAGCACTGGCGAATAGCTTAATTGCCACCAGGCGCAGAGCTGTAGCGGATAGGATGGTATATGATCCTTCCAGAGTATCCGAGGCTTCTATCCGCTCCGACTCTCCAGTTGCCAGGATACCAGTACGCCCTTCTGCTTACGGAACTTCTATGGCAGATGCTGTACACGTACTTCCTTTCCGAGATGACCAGTCAGGCGTCACCTTGCAAGCTATGCAGCAGTTCGGAGTCATGAGCAATGCTATCTCTGGACTTAACCCTGCAAGACAAGGACAGTTTGTAAAAGGTAATAAGACTCGCGCAGAGTTCGAAGAGATTATGGGATACGCCAATGGCAGGGATCAGACTGTAGCACTGGCGCTTGAAGGTAACTTCTTTGCTCCCATGAAGGAGATCATTAAGTGTAACATCCTCCAGTATCAAGGAGGTGTTAGCCTATTCAATAGGGAGGAGCAAAGAGAGGTAGTAGTAGATCCTGTAGTGCTCAGAAAGGCCAAGCTAGGATTTAAGATCTCTGATGGCTTGCTTCCTAGTGACAAGCTGATTGATGGCGAATCACTGGCGATGGCATTCCAAACCTTGCAAGCTTCCCCAGAGTTGGCTGCTGGCTTCAACCTTACTCCAATGTTCTCCTATCTTATGAAAACTAGGGGTGCCAAGCTGCAGCCATTCGAGAAGTCTCCCCAGCAGCAGGCATACGAGCAAGCTATGGCAGTATGGCAACAGACAGTTGCTGCTATTGCAGAGCAGTTTGGCACTAGGCAGCCTCCTGTATCTCCAGAAGAGTTCCAGCAGATGCTACCTCCGAGGCCGCTGCCAGAAGAGTATGGTTATAACCCAGAGACCCCGAATGTATCCCTGGAGGAGGACGGAGTCACCGTAGCTGGTAGATACACGCAAGTTAACCAAGCACAGCGGCAGGCACTGCAGAATGCACAAGCTGCTTCACAACAAGCAGGGCAGATGCCTGCAGCGCAGGAAGGAGACGAGTGATGCAAAACTTTGCAGAAGGTAAGGTAAGAACAGGGGATAGATTCGTATCCTATAAACTAGATGACAAGACCGTGGAGTTAGGGCATAGATTTACTGACTCCAATATTAAGGTAATACAGAATTACATCTCTGCTCATGCCCACGATCACCTTAACTTAACCTATACCGATGCGGAGCCTACAAGGGTGGCTATACAGCAAGCGTATATTAAAGGTGCCATAGATGCACTGGAGCACCTGCTTATCTCCCACTATGCTGTGCAGGATGGGGAGAAGGAGGATTAGATGCCCATTACTTGAATTGCGTCACCTACCTTGCGGACCCCCGTCACAGACTCTCACAACTTAAATCTCACAGGTACTTACAATGTCTATTTTTGATATCTTCCGTTCTTCCCCCACTCCTCCAGCTGCTGCCCCTGTAACTGGCACTGGCACACAGCCAGGAGAGCTGCAGAATAACACTCCCCCAGAACCAACTGACCCAGTTTCCTCTCTTGATACATTCAAGGATCTTTGGCAGAATGATGCGGAAGGTGGCGAGACCGCCGACGACTTAGAGACCGATGCACTCTTCACCATTGATGCTGATAAGATCAATGATACTGTCTCCAAGATTAACTTCGCGCAAGTTCTTGATGCTGAAACTCTCGGCAAAATTAGCGAAGGTGGAGAAGAAGCTCAAAGAGCCTTCGCACTGTCTCTTAACAAAGTCGCACAGCAAGTTTTCTCCCAATCTATGCTAGCTAACGCAACTCTGGTTAAGCAAGCCCTCTCCGGTGCCCAAGAAAAGTTTGACAAGCGGGCACAGCAGACTTACAGGCAGACCCAGGTATCTGACACCGTAAGGGAAAGTAACCCTGCCTTTAAGCATCCCTCCGTAGCTCCCATGATCGCTGCGCTTGAGACACAACTTGCGCACAAGTACCCTACTGCATCTCCTGCAGAAATCTCCCAGAAAGCCCAGGCTTACTTCACTGACTTTGCTGACGCAATCCGTGCGCCAGAGAAGAAGGCAGCTGAGACTAAGATAGACGGCACAGACTGGGAAGCTTTCTTTCAGGGCTAGTAGTTTTATTTCCTTTAACTTAATAGGTGATTAGCAATGGACGAAGATACATTGATTGAGCTGAAAGTGGTACAGAAGGACGGTGATGGTAACCCCACGCACCTTACCGTGCCGTTGACCTTTACCCTGGCTGACTTGGCTGCATGGCTGCAAGACAACTTGGACTTTGGCGAATAAGAGGGCAGCCTCAGTTCCAGCCCTAAGCACCAAGTTATAACATTCGAACCAATTAAGGACCGTAAACATGGCAACAACTAACGGAATTTTCAATACCAGTCGCTTTACTCAGGACCAGGCGAAGCTCTCCTTCGCTTCCATGATCACCAGGCTGATGCCTAATGGTACTGCGCCACTGTTCGCACTGACTGCATACTTGGATAGCAAGACTGCTGTACAGGTGGAGCATGGCTTCTTTACCAAGACCATGGTGTTTCCTTCCTTTAACCTGACTGCGGATATCAGCGCAGGCGATACCGTTTTCACCGTAGATAGCACTGCTACTCTTATCCCTGGCCAGATCCACCGACTGCAGGAAACTGGCGAGAACGTAATCATTAACCAGGTTACCTCCGCCACTACCATTGTAGTCGGTCGTGGTATCGGTAACGTAGTTCCTGCTGGCGTCACCGTGGCTACCGATATTTCAGAAGCCTACCAGGTAGGTAACGCATTCGAGGAAGCATCTATCCGTCCGAATGCGCTGTCTATTCAGCCTGTTCGTATCACCAACCTTACCCAGATTTTCCGTAATACCTGGGCACTGTCTGGTTCTGCTTCTGCTACGCAAGTAATTGCAGGTGATACTAACGTTGCTGAGAACCGGCAGGACTGCGCTGCGTTCCATGCTGCTGATATCGAGAAGGCTCTGTTCTTCGGGCAGAAGTCCCAAGGTTTCCGTAATGGACAACCCTTCCGTACCATGGACGGGCTTATCTCCATTGTCGGCAATCTCAGCTACTACCCGCCCAGCTACAGTGTCTCCAACGTATACCCCGCTGGCAGCACCACCACTTACGATCAGCTGATTGGCTACCTGGATCCTGCATTTAACCAGTCCACGGATCCCAAGGTGGCGAATGAGCGGATTCTCTTCGTAGGCGGTACAGCCTTCAATGTTATCAACCACATTGGCAGGCTTACTGGGGAATACGAGATCGTAGACGGGCAGACTTCCTTTGGTCTCCAGTTCACTACGTTCAAGATCCCCCGTGGTACCTTCCGTATGATTGAGCATCCCCTGTTTAATACCAATGCTCACTGGGCGCGGATGGCAGTAGCTGTTGACCTGTCCACCTTTGCTCTGGCGTATCTTGGCGATCGCAAGACTCAGAACAAAGAGTTCGGCCAGGACGGTACTCCTGTTGATAACGGCATTGATGCAGTTGGCGGCACGCTTACTACAGAAGTTACTGTAGAGGTCCGTAACCCGCCCGCTAACGCAGTTATCACTGGCCTTACTGCTGGCGCTGCTCCTGCCTAAGTCACCTCACAGGCACAAGGATGTGCCATCTCCCACTAAAAACTCCCGTATAGGAATATCATCATGGCTATTGTAACTCTCTTCAAGAACAAGCACGGAAGTGTAGCAGTACTTACTCCCAAAGGGGAGCCTATTCATTTTGCTCAAGGAAGGTTCTGGACTACCCAGGCCAAGTTCTCCGATTACTTGCAGCAGCTCGCAGACAACGGTAATGAGTGTGGCGTATACGTAGACCCACAGGAGCCGGAGATTGACACAGAGAATACTACTCCTCTGGAGATCCTGCGTCGTAAGATCCGTCTGGAACTGGAGGCAGAAATTAAGGCAGGCAAGATCAATGCCACTGCCCGCACTACTCCAGGTAACTCTGAGCAGGAGTCTCTACAGAACTCTACCCAGAACACCATGGGAACTGCTACTGCCGAAGGTGTGAAAGCGCAGAATGCCCCAGCCACTGCCACTGTCAAGGTAGATGGATCTGGCGATGGATCTGGCGATGGAACTCAGCCTACTGGCGTTGCCGCAGCACTGGCGAGAGCAGCTTCTGGCAAGTAATTAGCAGGAAATATAAATGCGTATCCCAACTCTCTCCCCTCCCATAGCTGTAGACTTCCGTACCTCTCTGGTGCTAAGAGATGCGCCGAGAGGTACAGTGGCACCTTGGCTAAGAAAGAGCTCCCATAAGTGGGTAGTTCATGAACCTCTTAAGGTAGTACTGCTAGATCTGGAGGGGAGAGCAGTTGAGGTTACTGTACCAGCAGGTTACGTAACTGACCTGTCATCTATACCAAGAATTCTCTGGCGATTCTACCCTCCTGGCTATACGGAGTCTAGGGCGCCATCAGTGCTGCATGACTATATGTACAGTCACCTGCACTGGCACATGACAAAGAAGCAGGCAGATATTATATTTAGGGAAGGTCTGCTTACGCAAGGGATGCCGAAATTTAGGGCCTGGCTATTTTACAGGGGTGTTAGACTAGGAGGCCGCGGAGGCTGGAAATAGCATGGACTATAGTGAGATATACGCTGCGGTGATAGAAATCACCAAGCGCCCAGACATGGCACAGGCTACAGCCAATGCTGTCAAAGGTGCAATACTTAAAGCTCATCACTCTGACTTCTTCTATAGAGACCTTGTAGAGATAGCTGTAGAGTTTGATGCTCCTAGGCTTATCCAGACATTTGATCCCAGGCAGGTAGTAACCAGGTATCGAAAGGTTAAGTATATTAGGAGCTGGCAAGGTGGCTATGATGGCACGTATGGACCATTCATAGAGCAGATACAAGTAGAGGCATCTCAGGATATCTATGGATGCTCTAAAGAGAATGTATTCTATATGGCGGGGCAGTATCTTCAGATTCGTACCAGGCCGCCACTAGAGAGAATTCTATTCGGTTGCTATGTGCATCCTCCGCTAGATGATGGGGATACATGTCAGTCTTGGATAGCAGGTGAATTTCCCTATACTATCATATATGAGGCAGCTAGGCAGCTATTTCTTATCATGGGATACCAGGAGCAGTCTGCTGCTATGAGATCCCTAGTGGCAGAGGAGTATGCAGCGTTGTCTCTATCTAATGTAGATGCAGTACCTACATAGAGAATCCATCTAAAGAGGAAAGCAAGAAATGAAAGCACTAGCATTAGTAGGAGCAGCGGTCCTGGCAGTATCAGTAGCAGGCTGTTCCAGTATGCAAGGCATCGCCACAAAGTATGCAGCACATGTCTGCTCGCTCCCACCTTATGACAGAGCCCTGCTTAGAGGTGCTGTGGACAATGCTACATACCCACATAGAGTACGAGTGGAGTGTGCAGGTACCCCTGAGTGGGAAGACCTAGAGAAGTAATTGAGGGCTAGAGATGGCAACTGACGCAACAATCTGGACACCTGGGGGAGATCAAGGACCTCCTGGCCCGCCTGGACCTCCAGGACCTAATATAGAATTACGTACCACATCTACCCATGTCCAGTGGAGAGTTGCAGGTGACATCGCCTGGAATAACCTGGTAGCTCTGTCGGAACTAGAAGGCCCTCAAGGTCCACAAGGTCCTCAAGGTATTCCTGGTACCAGAGGTCTTGCTGGGGAAAGAGGAGAGCAGGGCGAAACTGGTGAGCGTGGTCCTGCTGGTATCCCTGGAGAAAGTTCTATCATTAACATTGGAGAAGGAGCTCCTACCTCAGACATAGGCGATGACTTAGATTACTACCTAGACACTGAGACTGGTGATTTCTATGGACCTAAGGAAGGAGGAAGTTGGCCAGCTGTACCTGCTCTTAATATAAAGGGGCCGCAAGGTGAGGAAGGTCCCGAAGGCCCCCCAGGTCCGCAAGGCACAGGACTCACTATTCTCGGTGAGTTAGATGCCGAAGAAGACCTGCCTGTATCTGGAGAGTTAGGGGAAGCCTGGCTTATAGCTGGGGATCTCTGGGGCTGGACTGGCGCTGAGTGGGAAAACTTCGGACCTGTCCAGGGACCAGAAGGTCCACAGGGAGATCCTGGGGAACCTGGAGAAGCCGGACCGCCCGGCGCAGATGGTGCAGATGGTTCCAGGTGGTACACAGACGAAGGCTCCCCCGACTCTGGACTTGGAGAGGTAGGCGACTTCTATCTAGATAGCGATACTGGGGACTATTACGAGAAGACAGGAGAGACTACCTGGACCTTGCAAGGTAATCTAGGCGGAGGCTCTGGAGGGCAGGTAGAAAGTGTAGTAGCTGGGGATGGAATCAGTGTAGATAATACTGATCCTGCTAATCCGGTGGTAAGTGCTACTGGCAGTGATTTCATAATTGGGGATCTCCCTCCTGCCATAGAGCTAAATGGAAGTGATGAGCTGCCTGTAAGGCAAGTCGAGGCTGATGCTGCAACTCATTGGAGAGTTATTATATATAGCAATACTACTGGGGCGGAACAAGGATCCAAGAACAGGTTGTATGAGGTAGAGTTCAGGGAGCAGGCAGGTGTACCGAAAGAGATAGGTGACGGAACAGCTATATGGGGTGGAACTGCATCCGCTAGCCCTGGATCTAGGGCGGTAGATGGGAGCACTACTACTGAAGCGGGCAGATTCTCTTCTGCGGAACCTTACTGGGTTGGAATAGAAAGGGACGAGCCGTGGGAAGTTACAGAGATTGCCATATATTATCCTACTAGTGCTACCTTTAGGTCATATGGCCCAGGCACTTTCGATATACAGTTCTCTGCTGATGGATTGGCATGGAGTACAGTAGCGACTATAGAAGGCTTTGACCCCGGCCCAGGTGGGTGGCACACTTTCAGTACTGTTGGGGAGGTTACGCAAAGGAAGGTCACGCTCTCCCAACTGGCCGCATACCTGGGGATATCTGATGGCATGATGCCAGCTACAGCTAGCCAAGTATCCTCGGGCACGGACACTAGCGATCTGCTAGTAACGGCGGGTAACTTGCGTGCGTCGAGGGAATGGAGGCAACTGAATGTAACCTCAGGGACCACAGATCTTACACCGGCTGATTATGATAATCATGAGCTAACCCTGACACAGAACACCACTTTGAACTTCCTGCAGACAGGAGACTATCCAGGTAAGACAGTTGGGGTGTTGCTGCGCGGAGACGATGCCACTCCCCGTACCGTAACTTTGGGGGCGGCATTTAGAAATAAGGTGCCTCCGGTTCTGGAGGATATTACCGATGTGGATGGAATCTTACTTACCCTGAAGCTCTTGGATGGAGGTGTGGTGATAACGTCAAGGGAAGATGTTGACCTTACGGGTATCTAGGCAGGCATCGCCCTTACCCCTTTCCCCTTACCCCTTACCCCTACCTAATTGAGATCATAAATTATGGCTATAGTATTTGACAAAGATGGTGACACAGTACAACTTGTATTTTCTCTAGAGAACTTTGGCACAGAGCAGGAAGCTACAGTTCCAGGA
>Ga0172382_10010724_pt1 | contig 12238 bp, 9 predicted proteins | sample Leawel138RmetaG_FD_122245 | JGI IMG/M metagenome (GOLD analysis project Ga0172382, IMG submission 122245) | Leachate microbial communities from a municipal landfill in Southern Ontario, Canada - Leachate well 138R metaG | ecosystem: Engineered > Solid waste > Landfill > Unclassified | place...
ATCAGCCACCAGATTCCCACGCACTGCAATCGCCAAGCCGGTCCAATTATTGAAACTGGGATCTTTAACAGCATAACGTGATATGGCACCGGTACCGTCGGTAGTGATCCAGTGTATAAGTTCACCACGCCAGGCTTCCACAATGCCGACGCCCACCCTGTTCGGCTTCAAAGCCCTATCATGGCAATTAACCGTAACAGAGCCGCCGGGAATGCTTTCCAACATGTTGGAGAGTAATGATAAACTACTCTGGATTTCATCGGCACGTATTTGTGCCCGCGCCAAAGCATCGCCTGCTTCACGGCCGGCAGGCACGGGAGCAAATTCAGGATACAGACCATGCGCATAGCTGCTCCGAACATCATATTCAACATTCGAAGCACGGCCCGCCGGCCCCACCAGGCCGAAATCACGGGCTAGTCCGGGCGCAAGGCGTCCCGTACCCTCCATACGCTCGATAACGGCAGGATTGGTAAAAACCAGCGGCAGGATTTCCTGCAAACGAAGCTTCATCTCCGCAACCCCCTGCAGCATGGCACTGCGCCGGTCATCGTTCAGATCGCGGGCTACACCGCCGGGCTTGATGTAATACCGCTGGCGGCGATTGCCGGTAAGCAGCTGTCCTAGGGCCAGGGCCGCCCCCCGCACAGGTGGAAAGAGCGCCGCGCCCGCACTGTATCCGATATCGCCGCACAGTGCTCCGATATCGCCCACATGATTGGCCAGGCGTTCTATCTCCAGAGCGATCGTCCGCAGTGCCTGCGCTCGTGGTGATGGTGATATATCCATCAATTGCTCCATCGCTACAGCGTGAGCAAGCGCATTACCGGCCGCTGTATCGCTGCTGACTGCTTCAGCCAAATATGAGGCCTGTTGCCAGGGAATCTCCGTTAACCCTTTTTCTATCCCGCGATGCTGGTAACCGAGACGAATGTCGAGATTGGCAATGATTTCACCCACACAACTGAATCGGAAATGACCCGGCTCGATAATCCCGGCATGTATCGGCCCTACCGGAATCTCATGAATGCCCTCTCCAGATACCTTAAGAAAGGCATAGGGCTCTCGATGTGCCATACTCTGCGGTGCCAGAGGAGCGAAATCATCAGGCCACACATCATGATGCAGTATCAAGCTCTTCCAGCGCAAATGGCCGCAGGCCCGTAAACCGAAGGAATCCCCGACAGCGCGCTCGGCCCAGTGAGCAGCCGGTATCTCTGAAGAGAGCGCTGGATATTCAGATTCTCCCTCAGGCAACGGGGCTGATAGAATGATGCCTCCACCGGTTTGCGTATCGAGCAGCAAGGCCTCGATAACCAGGCTCTTTTCGGTACAAACCCTGGCTGTAAAATGTCCAAAACGCCTACCGGGCTGATCCAGCCAATGCCGGGCAGTGATCGCCAGCATAGCCGGCGTTTCGGCAATTACTTCAAATTTATCACTTGCCGGTTTCACGACCCTCCCCCCTGTCCTGCCAGCATAGAGAGCACCTGCATCACCGGCGGGGATATAGCCACTCCTGCAAGCAGAGAGAGAACCAACAATACAGCCGGCGTCAGCGTCCAGGTCCGCACAGCCACATTTCTTGCCGGAGCATGCCCATTGCCGAATACCGCCCGCCCCATATGAGTTGTAATCGCAATAAGAGTAATAGTCAATCCTATCACCACGGCTGCAACCGCAACCACCTCTCCTGCCGCAAATGCATCGCGGAGCAGAAGCCATTCGCTGATAAACGTGCCGAAAGGCGGGCTGCCGGCAATAGCAAAGCCGCCTGCCATCAACGCTATTCCCCAGGCAGGCGTTCTCTTTAGAATTCCCCCCAATCTGGATAATGCCTTGGTCCCATAAGCATGCACCACGCCTCCGGCTAAAAGAAAGAGGGCCACCTTTACCAGGCTGTGGTTAAACGCATGCAAAATAAAGATCTTTCCGGATCCAATACCGATAGCCAATGTCAACAGCCCTGCGTGCTCAACACTGGAATAAGCCAGCATGCGCTTCAGATCATGCTGACGCACCAGCATGATACTGGCGGCAATTACAGTTATTGCCCCGGCCGGAACAAGCAGTTGGCGCAATAATCCGATTTGGCCGGCAGCGACCATTATCTGAGATAATCTCCAAATAGCCACCAGAGCAGAGTTGAGCAAGGCGCCGGAAAGCATAGCTGATACAACGGATGGTGCCTCGCTATAAGCATCAGGCAACCAGTTATGTAGCGGAAAGATGCCTGCCTTGGTTCCGTAACCCAGCAGGCAGAAGACAAATCCCAGACGTAACAACCGTGGATCGAGGTTAGCGGCATGCGCAACTAATTCGCTTACCATCATGGTCCCGCCGCCTGTAAAAGCATATTGAGCCGCAAAAATAATCACCGTGCCGAAGAGTGCGAAAGCTATACCGACGCTGCATAATAACAGGTATTTCCAGGTAGCTTCCAGAGAATTACGGCTACGATGATAATTAATAAGCGGTGCCGACATCAGTGTGGCGGCTTCAATCGCGATCCAGAGATAGCCGAGATGCTGGACGAGAGGCACGGCATACATTGCCAGAATGAATATGCCTGACAGCGTATAAAACAGGCAGAATCGTCTATCCGTCATTTTACTATCTTCAAGCCGCGCGGCGGGCAATAGTAAGGCCGACTGAACAAGAGCGGCAGCCGCCACCAGAGTGGTAATAATCGTAAAGGCAGCTCCCATACCATCCATAAGAAAACCGCCACAGGCAATGCTAGCGCCGGAGAAGGCAGGCAGGCATACCCAACCCACCACCGGGAGCTGAAGCAGAAAAATGATAGCGCCCGCCCGCGGCAGCCAACGTGCCGTATAAGGGAAAAGGCCCAGACATGCCATTGACAACGGCAGTACGCTTATCAGCAAAAATGGATTCAATGGCGTAACCCCCTCATATCGGTAACATCGATGTGCTCAAAGCTGCGGTTGATTCTGAACATGACCAAACCGGCTATCAGCACCCCGACAAGCGCCTCAAAGAGAATCCCCATTTCCATCAATAACGGCATACCGCTTGTCTGGGTAAGACCGTAGAGAAAGATACCATTCTCCATAGTAAGAAATCCAACAATCTGACTGAGTGCCAATCGCCGTGTAACCATCAGCAGCATACCTATAAAGATCAGTGCCAGAGCCATACCGGCCGTCCCTTGGTTCATCATCGTTGGAACAGCAACTTTAGGCGTCATGAAATACCCCAGGATCAACAACCCACATCCCATCAGCAGAGCTTGCGTAGAGTTATTATAAATACCCCTGTCCCGTGTGATATCCATGCGTTCAGCCGCTTTACTGAGAAAGACCGGGATGCCGACCGCTTTGATGGAGAATACCACCAGCGCCAGGATAAACATCCCCGTCGCAGCCTCTTCCCGCCCCAACAGCACGCAAATACCGGACAACAGCACCGTCTGGCCGCTCAAGCCCCATACCTGCATCTTCAGGCATGTTACTCCGCACATCCAGACAGCCAACACAGCAACACCTGCCGCCAATATATCTATCTGTGAAAGGTTCATTCGGTTTTCTCCTCTGTTATTCTTCAGGCTGAAGCAGCTATGCTAAGATTGAACAGCCGCAATCACAGCGGCCAATAGACTTAACACTACGGCAAAGGTTAAAAAATTAGGCACGCTTCGCCACTTTAGCTTTACCAGTATGCCTTCCGCCACGGCAACCGATATACCCAGCACCACCAGCCCTAACAGGCTCGCAGCATAATGCAAGAGCAAAGGCAAAGCATGAAAAACCGGCCATGCCTGTAGAAGTGTCTGTACAGCCAGGCCGAAGAATATGCATGTACGCAATGCCGTTGCATATTCTATCATCGCCAAACTGCGCCCGCTGTATTCCAGAATCATCGCTTCATGTACCATGGTCAGTTCCAGGTGAGTGGTAGGGTCATCCACCGGCATCCGCGAAAGCTCTGCCAACGCCGTTATTACCATGCCTGCTCCCGCCAGAAGAGCAATAAAAGGACTGGCCGGAGAAGAGTAGATAGCCATCAAATCAGTGCTTCCTGCTCCCAGCGCAAGTGCACCCAGAGCAATGATAAGAGCGGGCTCCGCTAACATGGAAATAGTGGCTTCCCGGCTGGCTCCCAATCCGCCAAAAGCCGAGCCCGTATCAAGCGCTGCCAGCATAGTGAAAAATTTACCTAAAGTCAGTAAATAAAGCATCAGCAGGAAATTGGTTGCGGGCGCCCAGCCGGGCGGCAGCAGCACGCCGGTCCAGGGCACCAGGATTGCCGCTATAACCGCTACCGCCAATCCCACACGCGGGGTCCAGATAAATATCCAACCGGCGTTCTCGCTGATAGTTTCCGTCTTATGAAGGAATTTTGCCATATCATAGAAGGGCTGCAGTAACGGCGCACCGATACGGTTCTGCATAACCGCCTTGGCTTTACGAATTATCCCCATCAGCAACAGCGGCAGGAGGAGGAGATTTATGAGATGCAATACAGATAAAAACAGCGAATTCATCAGCTCACCCCCACCCAAAACAATAATCCCAGCATCAGGGCCATATATATAAGATATTGGTGTATACTACCTGCTTGCAAACGCATAAGAAAGATACCTGCCATCCGCTTGATGCTCTGCAGCAACGGCGTATACACCTTTGTTTCCAGATATGCTTCATGCGCGGTTTCAGCCGTAACTTTATCAGGAAAATAACGGCGATTCCGTCCCTTGACATTGATATCCACCGTGTAGCTGTAAACCGCTCCGAAGATACGCGAGATCGGCTGAGCAAAACCGGTTGCCGTATACTGTGTTCTTGGCCCCAGATCACCAAAGCCACATTCCCAGGTTATAAATCGTCTGGCCGGAAGTGAACGGGATAAAGCCGCCACCCACATGGCTAAGCCTCCTACAGTACAGGCTAACAGAAGAGCAATAAGTGTAAGTGGAATCGTCCAGGCATGATAAAGCAGCGATGGATCACCAAGCCGAGATGTTATCCTGCCCAACTGACCCAGGACAGCGGGAGCAGCCACCCCAAGAGCGATACACATCACTGCCGGCAATACCTGAGCAACAACCATTCCTCTGCCGGCCTCAGTAGCACGCTCCGCCCGCCGGCTGCGCGGGTTGCCCAGGAAGACCACGCCCACAGCCTTGACAAAGCAGGCGATAGCCAAAGCGCCGATGAGTGCCAGCCATCCCATCAGCAGCAGAGCCCCAAACCGTAATCCAACAGACGGTCCATCCATGGCCAGCTTGAAGAATCCCTGATAAAGCAGCCATTCGCTGGCAAAGCCGTTAAGCGGCGGCAGAGCGCAAATGGCGGCGCTACCCGTTACAAAGGCCCCCGTAGTCCACGGCATGCGATGAACCAGACCACCAAGTTTTTCGATATCTCGTAAATGCGTGCAGGCATCCACTGCACCCGCCCCCAGAAAGAGTAGGCTCTTGAAAATGGCGTGGTTGAGCGTGTGAAACAATGCCGCCGCCAGGCCAAGCTGCTCCAGCAAAGGGAGATGATGCTGCCGCCCAAGAAGCGACACACCCAGCCCCATGAGAATGATGCCGATATTCTCCACGCTATGATAAGCCAGCAAACGTTTAAGGTCGTGCTGCAGCAAAGCAAAGAGAACCCCCCAAAAGGCAGATATCGCACCCAAAACCAACAGGATAGGCCCAAGAAGAGGAACAACAAAGTGGTTATCCAGGACAAAAAGCCGTATCATGACATAAATAGCCGTCTTTATCATAACGCCGCTCATAAGTGCAGATACCGGCGCCGGTGCAGCCGGATGAGCTATGGGCAACCACAGATGAAAAGGCCAGCATCCAGCCTTGGTCGCCAGTCCGGCAAAAATCAGCAAAGCGGGAGCCAGGGCCCCCGTTCCGGAAATACCCCATTCGGAGAAAACCCAGCTGCCGGTGAGATGATGCGCCCAGAGAAACCCAATCATCAGGAAGGCCGTGCCTGCCCGTGTTGCGCCCAGATAAATAATTGCGGCACGGCGGCTGTCACGTCGTTCATGGTCAGCGGTAACCAAAGCAAAGGAAGAGAGAGCCATAACTTCCCAGGCTACCAGAAAGAGTATGGCATTGGCCGCCATTACCACCCCCGCCATGCTGATCATCAATAGAATCAAAGCAACCCATACCAGGCTGAGTGAAACACGATGGCGCAGATGTTGCAGATAGCCGGGAGCAAATATTAAGGCCGGAAGACCGGCCACACCTATAATAGCCAGAAACCAGCAGCTTAAAGGATCTACTGCAAAGGTAAACCCTGCATCGCCGAGGAACCATGGGAAGAGAGACATTCTTGAAACCTATCCTAACATACAAGCGATGACCCGCTCCGCACAATGGATAGGCAACTACTTGCACGTTCTGTCGTTTAGAGTGTTTTAAGTTTGTACACTCGAACAGCGCTTATTATAGCGTAAATAGGTGTAAGGAGCAAACGACGTTAACTGCCGGCAGCCGGTTTATCAGCAAGCACCAGATGAAAATTCGGTTCATCGACAACCAGTATATCAAGCATTCCCACTGCTTCAAGCAAAGAGATCATCACCTTCGCCGGCGGCACCCTGTCCTCCGCTACCACCTCGCCGGCACCCTGATGCAAGCTGTTTACCGCCTCCCGACCGATGGGATGTGAAATCACCAGCCTTCCGCCGGGCTTCAGCAAACGCCGTATCTCCGATAGAGCCTTCGGTTTATCGGTAAAGTGCGGAAAAACCGCGTTGCAGAATATCCGGTCATATCGGTTTTCCGACAATCCACTCTCCGCTATATCCGCTTGCAGGAAATCGACATTAGCAGGAAAAGCTTTGCGGCCGGCCACTTCCAGCATACCTGAAGATATATCTATCGCCAGGATATGCCCCTTCTCCTGCATAGCTTCAAGCAAATAAGGTATGAGAACGCCCGTTCCCGTACCTACATCCAGAATATGCTGTCCAGGATGAACAGCTGCCTCCGCCACTACTCTGGCCAGACGCTGCCCTATATCTTCCCGCTCCATGGCATCCCATCTCTCAGCCAGATTATTGAAAAAATTACAATGCTTCAATTGTCACTCCTCCATCAATGCGCTCTTAGAGCACGGTTGCCGGCTATCGGTTTCAGGCTCATCATGCAAGTCTGCCTCAGGGTTACGGTCGCCTGTTTGGCAGATTTCAGATCGTGGCTCCCGGCTCATAGCATCTGCAAGCCACGGACGTTTTTTAGGTGAAAATGTGACTGCTCCCAAAAAGAGCAGTGTCGAGCATAGAATAATCAGTGCCCCGCTGGGTAAGTTGAGCAGGCATGAAAGCCATAGCCCACCCCATCCTGACAGCACTCCGAATAAGGCGGATATAAAAAACATGCTGCGCAGATCAGGAGCTATCTGATAGGCGGCAGCGGCGGGATTGATGATTAAACTGAATACCAGCAGTCCGCCGATGGCATTAAGAGAGGCTACCGTCGTCAGCCCGCTGCAAATAAGGATACCGTAAAATACGGCAGTGGCCGGAATGCCGGAAGCCAGGGCCATTTCCCGGTTAAACACCACCGTTTGAACCTCTTTGAAAAAGAGCCTCAACAGCACGATTATGGCCAGCATAACCGCAGCCAGAATAATAATATCCATTTTTCCAACCGTAAGAATATTGCCCCACAGCAATCCTAAGGCTTCGGTCTTGGGACCGGGCACAAGGCTGAGCAGCAAAAAGGCTATTCCAAGCGTAGAAGAGAAAATTATGCCCAGTGAAGTATCCGGACTAAAATTACCCCTATCAGCAAGCGGGCCGAGTGCGGCAGCCGCAAGAAGAGTAAATATAAGGGCCACAACCGTAGGATTCAAACCCAGGATAATCCCCAGAAGCGCTCCGGCAAAGGCTGCGTGCGACATGCAGACGCCTATGAAGGAAATCCGCATGGTAACTACAAGCACACCCACACAGGAGCAGGCCACCCCGGCCAGAAAAGCAGCCAGAATAGCATGCCGTATAAAACCGTCCTGAAGCAGTTCCAGCACCGCCAATCGGATCCTTTCTCTTCCATCAATTTCTATTATACATCAAGAGTGCCCATGCCCGCGGCAACAATGCCTGAACTCCGATGGGTTCCTTGCACCGATAATACGCCCCTGCTCCATCAACATGATACGATCACATGTATCGGCCAGCAAATCGATATCATGCGACACGATGAGAGTGGTCAGCTTTCGTTCCATATGTACTTCGCGTATCAGAGAGCACATCCTTTTTTTTGACTCCCAATCGAGTGAATTAGTAGGCTCATCCATCAACAATATTCTCGGCTCCTGCGCCAGGGCACGCGCAATGATCACTCGCTGCTTTTCACCACCGGAAAGCCTGCCGAAAGTCCGCTCGGCCAGATGCCTAACGCCAAGCATGTGCAGCGCATCGTCAGCGGCAGCTTGATCGCCCGGGCCAACCCGGTTGAAAATACCCATCCGGCCGAAACGCCCCATCATAACCACTTCTCCGGCGGTCACCGGCATTCGTCTGTCGACATCAAAGCTCTGCGGCACATAAGCAGTCAGTTTTCTGACAAAGGACACGCTCCCTCTACTCATCCTGTAGCCGGATATCCTCACTTCGCCTGATGTCACCGGCACCAAACCCAGGCAGACCTTTATTAGCGTGCTCTTACCCGTTCCGTTCGGTCCGAACACCCCCAGCAGCTCTCCCTCCGGCACCTGCAGTGAGAAGCCCTCCAGCACCGGCATACCGTGATATGCCGCGTAGACATCCTTTATCAAGATGCTATAAGCATTATTTCCCATCCTTACGCCCGCTCAACGCTGTCACGATACGATCCATATTCTCCAGCACAGTCCTCTCCCATGTCTCGGTATTATCAAAGCCGCCCGGAAAATTGGATAGGAGAAGATGCCGGGCTCCGAGTTCCCGGGCCAATTGTCTTCCAGCGGCAGGCCCGCTTTGCAGATTATCCACCACCAGTTCAACCTTTTTATCCTTGCCCAGTTCGACAAGATGGTGCATTCCCGACGGCGTAAACTCCTCCGGCCTACCGTAGACGGCCACTACTTTGAACCCCATCCAGCGCAGCACAGCAGCCTGTTGCTCGGAACAGATTACGGCGACACTGCCAAAAGCTCCTCTTTGGGCCTGCTGGCGAATTCCGGCCTCAACGGCAGAGGCCCTGTTCTGCACCGCTTTCAAACGTCGCAGATACTCCGAGCGTCCGGCAGCATCCGTTTTGGATAGAGCGGCGGCAACCGCCTGCGCCGCCCTGACATATACATCCGGCAATTGCCAGTTCTCAGCCACGGATATCCGTATTACCTGTGACTCGGGTAGCCCTGCGGCAGTGCGCAAACGCGGTATGAAGCCCTCATAACCGTGCGTAAACAAGATAGCGCTTTGCTTCAGCGCCCGGATATCGCCCGGCCTGATATCATAGTGCCCGGGGCAGCTTCCTCCCGGGATAAGCACGTGCACCTTTACCCGTTCTCCACCTATATCGTTGATGGCCGCTTGCATCATGGTGGTGGTTGCCGTTATGTTAAGCCCGGCCACCCGTTCCTCAGATCGGATAAAGATTACGGTCAACAGGAAGAGTGCCGCTGCTATCCCCAGTGCAACCCTGATACGTTTCATATTCTATCCCCCATAGCTCGTGTCCCAGTATTTGCGCCACGTGCTCTCCGGCACAGCCACCGCTGCTCCGCCGCCGGAGACGACGGGTTCCCCGTTATCATCGATATGCTCAGTATTGCTATGATAGATATCCGGCTTAAGCCAGGCTACATGTCCGTCGCCGAAGAGCAGATTGGATCCGCCGGAATGCACCCGGCAGACAGCCCAGTGGCTGGTGGAACCTCCGCCCAGCAGACCGGTGGGGCCGCAGGGAGGCCCGGCATTGCAGCCGCCCACTCCGGTAAGAGGGGCGCCCCACTCAGCCACCAATATCTTGTCGGCGGGATTGACGACAGCCGCTGCGCTCATACCCACAAAGCCAGGCACAGCCGGGCTGGCCGAGGCGCAGCCGACATTGTAACCTTGCCCGTAGTGCCATGGAAACTCCGATCGGCTCGGACATTTGTAAATCTCCTTGTTTTTCACATAAGAATCCAGACGCGACTTCCATTGCGGATTGCAGGGATAAGTTTCATCATAATCCATAGAGTACATTTCAAACGCCAATCCAAGCTGCTTTAAATTGCTCTGACAGGCAGCCGCCCTAGCCTTATCCCTGGCCTGCCCAAAGACAGGAAAAAGAATAGCAGCCAGTATAGATATGATCGCTATCGTTACCAGAAGTTCAATCAGAGTAAAACCCGAGTCCGGCGACTCCCTTCTATGCGCCCTGCCGTAATTCAAAGAGAGCAAAAGATCTGAAAGCTTCCCGTTCTGCCGCAGCATATGCGATTTTAATATCATTTCATCCTCCTGCGCATAATCATTAATACGGTCTTCCTGCATTTTATAAAGTTGCTCTGCAGGCACTCTCTCGATACATTGTAGCACTAATTTAAGAATGGTAACACGACAAAGGCGAAGAGTCAAGCTCTAGGCAGCCTAAAAAGAGACAACGTATATCAGGATTGTCAATTAACCCGGCACTCCCTACATCCCGGGCCTGAAATCCTGCTTCTTCCCCCTGTTTGAGGGGTAACCTGGATACGGGTGCCGATACGCTCCTTGAGAGCCGGCACGTGTGAAATCATACCGATTAGCTTACCCTCCTGCTGAAGGCCGGCAAGGGTTTCGAGTGCCGTATCCAAAGCTTCCTCATCCAGCATGCCGAAGCCTTCATCCAGGAATAAAGAATCAACCCGAACGTTTTCACCGGCCATGTGAGATAGGCCAAGCGCCAATGACAAGCTGACAATAAAGCTTTCACCGCCGGAGAGATTCTTGGTGGACCGGATCTCTCCGGCCTGATAATTATCAATAACATTGAGTTCCAATGGCTGAGTCTCATCCCGAATCAGCAGATAACGATCGGTCATCTTCTGCAACTGCCGGTTGGCATACCCGATCACAATCTCAAGAGTCAATCCCTGAGCAAAATTACGGTATTTCTTGCCGTCGGCCGAACCGATTATCTCATGCAGCAAATCCCATCGTGAGCACTCTCGCTGCTGCATATTGATATCCTTTAATCTATCTTGCTGTTCTTCTTTCAAGACCTCATTATCCTTGAGTTTCTGCCGGATACCGCCAATATCCTGTTGAAGCTCCTTCTGGACGGCGATCATTTTAGTCAGAGCCTGATCAAGCTCCTCTTGCGACTGGTCGGTAATTCGTTTCTGTCGCTCTCTTTCCAACATCTCTATCTTATCCCGTTCCTTAGAGGTCAGCTCGGTTTTCTCATCAGCAAGCTTCCGAGCTTTCTGCGCCAGAGCGTTGCGTTCCGCCTCCGGCAAAGATGCGGCTGTAAAGTCTTCTTCACCTATAAAGCCCAGCTCCTTAAGCCGTTTCAGAAAAGCTTCTTCAGCCGGCTTCAGTTTGGCATCCCGCTTGCCTATAGCCTTTTCCAGCTCCTCAATTTTAGATTTCAGCTCGCCGAATGCCCGCGTTTTTGCCTCAAATTCCCGACGGGTTGCCTCCAATCTCTTCTCTGCAAACTCGATAGATCCGGAAAGGCGTTCTTCCTCATCTTCAGGGCGTCTGTCACCGAATACTTTATATCTCTCCCTGCGCAAGTCCTCCTGCTTACGGAGCAGATCATCCAGCAGTTCCCGCTGCTTCTTCATTTCAGCCTCAGTTCGCAGAATCGTCTCCGCCTGATGGCGCGTCTTTATCTGCAAAGCGGCGATCTTCCGATCAAGCTCCGATTTTTGCTGCTGACGCAATATCCATTGATTACGCCTGACTGTCAGTTGCTCCTGAATATAGCCCAGGTTATTCAGCGAGCCTAGCTGCATTCCGTAATCCAAAATATCCTGCTGCAATATAGCTGCGAATTCCTCTTGCTGCGAAAGGAGCCTCTTTGCCTCCTTTTCCAACTGCTCCAGCAGCTGCCCGGCGGAATCCATCCCGTGCAAGGCTGCCTGCTTCTTATGCTCCGCCTTTGTAACCTCTTCTTTAGCCTTATCCCGAGCTTCACGCAATCCGTTTATTTCCTTCTCCATGCCTTCAGCGCCTTGCACAACTCCGCCGGCATGCTTCATTTCCTTCTCATTCTCAATTCGAAGCTGCTTCAATTTCTCACCCGGATCCATACCGGCTATATCAAGGGACAGCCCTGAGCAGATCTGATCAATCAGGA
>Ga0172382_10010727_pt1 | contig 12233 bp, 10 predicted proteins | sample Leawel138RmetaG_FD_122245 | JGI IMG/M metagenome (GOLD analysis project Ga0172382, IMG submission 122245) | Leachate microbial communities from a municipal landfill in Southern Ontario, Canada - Leachate well 138R metaG | ecosystem: Engineered > Solid waste > Landfill > Unclassified | place...
AATGTTCAAAGCAATTTAATTCATGTTCATTATCGTTGATTATGATTTTTTTAAAGTTTTACTCAATACTACATGAAAATTTGAATATTTAGGTATAAATGCTAATCCACCAAATAAAATGTATTAAATATGAAATTTTTGGGTATTAAATATACATATTCCAGTATTAATAATCTTACTGTGGATCTATTAATTCAAATAGAATATAAATTGTTAATTTGTATTAATTAATATATTTACACAATATCCTTGATATTATTTTTTTAAATTATTAACCAAAAATAGTAAAAATTTTTGTTTGACATGTATAAGGTGTCATGATAGACTATGACCATACCGGTTGCATACCGGTAAATATTAGGGGGTATCTACTATGAAACGTCGTTTGTTTTTATTCATGGTTATTTTAGCTGTCTCAGCAAGTTTTATTTTTGCTACAGCTGAAAAAGAAGTACTTTCGGACAGTGTCCCAGAGGAGACAATTATTCTTGGGGAAAGTCAAATAACGCGATCCTTAGATCCTATTCAATTGACCGATACACGTACAAGGAGCATTGTGAATACTATCTATGAAGGGTTGACTACGTTTAATAAGGACGATCCAGGTAATCCGCTTCCTGCGTTGGCAGAAGATTGGGTGGTGAATGATGATGCTACAGAATGGACTTTCTTTCTACGTAAAGGAGTAAAATTCACCAGTGGTAATGAAATGACAGCTGATGACGTAATCTTCTCTTTTAAAAGGGGTATTAAAGAAAACTCACCTAGTTATCCACCAATTGTAATAGAATATCTGGATCCTGAAAAAGGTCTGGAAAAGGTTGACGATTATACTGTGAAGATGACATTAAAAAAGCCCTTTTCTGATTGGCTTACAATTACAAGTTTAGTGGCATGTAGTGTCGTCGATAAAGGTGAGTTAGAAAAACATATATCATCCGATGACCCTGTTGGATCAAATTATCTAAATGATAATTCATTAAGTACCGGTCCATTTTATCTTGAGGAATGGGCAAGGAATGAAAGGATAGTTTTAAGAAAGAATGAGAATTATTGGGGGATAAAAGAAAATTATTTCAGGGTGCCCAAGTACGATGTGTTCATATCAAAAAATGTTCCTGAAGTGTCTATGCAGCAATTAATGTTACAGAAAGGTGATATTGATTTTACTAAAGATTTAACATTAGACATTATTTCAAGCATGCGCAATAACAAAGATGTAAAATTTGTTGAGCAGCCAACTTACATTGGAACAGCTTTGATAATGAATCCTAATTATGGACCTTTTGCTGACCCCTTTGTTAGATTGGCAGTCAAATATGCAATTGATTATGACAAAATTTGTTCAAATATCTTATCCGCGATTAGACAAGATAGGGCTTTATTTAGTCCAATGCTTGGGACTGATAATAATTATATTTATAATTATGACCCTGTAAAAGCAAAAGAATTAATTTCAAAATCAAGTTATCCAAATGGTTTTGAGTTCACGCATTCGATTGGAACTGGTATTGGTTTGGGAGCTGAATGGGAAACGCTTGCACTCCAAATTCAATCAGATTTGGAGGAAATTGGTGTCAAAACAAAAATTGAACAATATGATTGGTCAATAATGGATGAAAATATCTTCTCAGGCAATTATCAAGCATTGCAAGCTTGGTGGGGTCCAACATTTCCAGGTCCTGAAGGCGTATTTAATAGGTTGGGAAGAGGTGATGCACAATCAAGCTTTGAAAAGGCTACCGGATATACAAATGCCGTTATAAGTTCAATTGCAAATGAAGCATTGAAAGAACCGGACCCAGAAGAAAGATATAAACTTTATAGAAAGATGAGTGAAGAGTATTTTAAAGATGGGCCGACAGCGTTTGTAGCTCAGCAGATTGGGACAGTAGCATTTAGAAATGACATTTATGGTTGGAATAATAATCCATATTGGAATGAATGTGATTATGCTGTTTTGTATAGACAAAAGTAAAAAATGATATGATTAGCTGCTAAGAGAAATCTTAGCAGCTAGCACATCAGTTATTGTGAATTAATAAATCAGGCCAAAATAGGGACATTATGAAAAAGAAAATTACTTTCGCTTACTATTGGGCAAATCATAATATTGGAGATATAACAATATCTAAAGGGTTTTTAAATCTTATTAAAAACGAGTTGCCTGATTATTCTACAAATATCATCTTAAGATATTATCAAAAAGGAACTAATGATTATAAAGAAGCAGAAAGAAGTTTAAAGAAGGATTTTCCGGATATTAATATTGTTGGGGCACCAACCAAAGAATTGTTTTCAAGTTTCCAAGAGAATGAGGAAAAAATTGTCTTTAAGAACACTTTGATTGGCGAAAATGCTAAATTTGAAAATGAAGGGTTGAAATTTCACCATCAATCACGTTTCCCAATCTCAAATCTAGAAGAAAAAGATGAATTGATGGATGTTTTAAAGGGCAATAAAAAATTTTTAGATACCACATTGTCAAAACACTTGAATGATGATTTTCTATCGGCAATTAAGGAAAGTGATTTGGTTTTTTATGGACCAGGTATGGTTTATAACTCGGGAGGATGTGATGGATCTTATGTGACTCCTGAGGTTGTACTACACACGGTTTTGCCAATATTATTAGCATCCGAAATGAATATCCCATATGGAATAAATCAATCATTTGAAAGCATTGATGATGGGATTACAGGACAGTTTCTTCGCAAATTGCTTTTAAACGCTGATTATGTATTTTGTAGAGATGGTGATTCCCTTAGATTTCTAAAAGAGAAAAGGATTCTATGCTCTAAGATGGGATTTTATCCAGATACGACAGTTTGTTTTGAATCATGCGATGATACATGGGCAAAAAATTTTATCGAAACAAATGATTTGAAGAGTGGTAAATTTATTATTTTTGTACCATGGTTTTATTATTTGGAAAGTCGTTTATACTATTATTCTGTCCAAGCAGCGGTTCTGTTGGATGAAATCGTTGAAAAAACGGATATTCCTGTAGTAATTGTCCCACCACAGACTAGTGAATTATCTACTATTGAAGAACTCTTGGTTCCACAACTGTCTGAGAAGACAAGAGAACGAAGTGTGATACTTAAGGAATATTGGTCACCGAGTGAAGCTAAAGCCTTAATAGGACAATCTAGAATAGTTATTTCGATGGATAATCATATTTCAATGTTATCTGTGCCAGCGGGAATCCCAACGATTAATATAACTACATATTTTTATCACCTAGGTAGAAAATTTCATTTGTTTAAAGACATTGGTCTTAGTAACTTTCTCTATGATTTTTGGGAAGACCCGATATCTAATATCATCCAAACTGCATTATGGATAAATAGCAATTGGGATGAAGCTAAAGAAATGACTACTTTTTCTGGAGATTATCTCAAAAAACGAGCAAAAGAGTCCATTGAGATAATACAAAAAATAATTGAGACAAAATAAATATCACTAATAGGTTAAATAAGAGATAATTATGAGATGGTTTGTGAATCGATTGATTTTATTAATTTTTGTTCTTTGGGGAGCAACTACAATAGTATTTATTATAATGAGTGTAGTACCAAGAAATCCAGCAATTGCTATGGCTGGAACTACAGCAACTGAAGAACAATTAGAGAAATTTAATGAAAGATGGGGTATGAATAAGCCTGTTTTACAACGATATTATGAATTTTATCTAAATCTATTCAAAGGAGATCTTGGCACATCAATTAGAACAGGACGACCAATAAGTACAGAAATAAAATTATTCTTTCCTGCAACATTTGAATTAGCCACATTCAGTATAATAATTTCACTCATTGCAGGAATATTACTTGGAGTAATTTCTTCATTGAAAAGAAATAAGATAATTGATCAGATTACAAGATTTATATCATTAATAGGTGTATCGACACCTAGCTTCTGGATGGGGTTGGTTCTGTTGCTGGTTTTCTATTATTTCATTGATTTTACAGGACCTGGAAGAGTAAGTTCGGATGCTTTTATTCCAACAAAAATTACTGGTTTTTATCTATTGGATAGTCTACTTACATGGAATTGGGCAGCATTTTGGGATTGTTTAAAACATATAATATTACCCGCAATATCTTTGGGATTCTATGGTATTGGAGTAGTTACCAGAATGATGAGATCTTCCATGCTTGATGTTTTAAGTATGGATTATATTAAATCTGCGAAGGCGAGAGGATTTCCGATGAAATCGGTAATTTTCAGACATGCCTTAAAGAATTCATTGATTCCAACAATAACCGCAGTCGGAGTTCTCTACGGTTCATATTTGGGTGGTGTAATGATAATTGAGAGCATCTTCGCTTGGCCAGGTTTAGGTAGTTTTGTTCTTACATCAATATTAAAAGCAGATTTTCCAGCAATAATGGGAACTGTACTCGTTATAGCTTTTTTAAGGAGTTTAATAAATCTTTTAGTTGATTTGATATATAGACTTCTCGATCCTCGGATTAGATTTCAAGTAGAGAAATAGGGTGATGCAATATGATGGATAAGAAGAATAGAATAAGACTAGATGAAGCTAAAAGAACCTTTAGAATAATTTTCGATTCACCTTTGGGTACGCTTGGATTGATAATCATTCTGATATTTGTTTTGATAACGATATTTGCGAATGTTATAGCACCTCACAATCCTTATGAGATTGATATATTTAATAAACTCCAGCCACCTTCAAAGAATCATTTTTTTGGTACAGATCAAGCAGGAAGAGACATCTTTAGTAGGGTTTTATATGGTAGCCGTTATTCCCTTTTTGCGGGGTTGATTGTAGTTGTAATCGGTGTGACAGTAGGCACTTCAGTGGGGCTTACTTCGGGATATCCTGGAAATAAACGGGGAGAATTATTAATGCGAGTAACTGACATATTTTTTGCTTTCCCTACTTTAGTCTTGGCAATTGCACTAGCAGCTACGATGGGCCCCAGCTTTGTAAATTCAATGATTGCAATCTCTTTAGTATATTGGCCGAAATATGCAAGATTGGTGTATGGTCAATCTTTATCAATAAAAGAGAATGATTTTATAAAATTTGCAGAGACATTGAGAGAAAAGAAGAGAAAAATACGTTTAAAACATATTCTTCCTAATTGTATATCAGTATTAATCGTTCAAGCAACGTTAGATTTTGGTGAAGCCATACTGTTTTTTGCATCATTAAGTTTTATTGGGTTAGGGGCTCAGCCACCTGCACCTGATTGGGGTGCGATGGTATCTATCTCCAGAGGGTATATGATGGTCTCTTGGTGGATGGCTGTGTTTCCCGGATTAGCTATCTTTTTTGTGGTAATGGGATTCAATCTATTAGGTGATTCTTTGCGTGATGCTTTTGATCCCCAACTGAGAAGATTAAAAGCGTATAAACCTCTCAGATTTTCATTGGTAAAGCGAATTTTTAAAAAGAACTAAAGCATCAAGGCATAAAAAAATGGATAAGAATAATATATTGTTACAAGTAAATAATTTGAAACTTTCTTTTAATAGTTATTTAGGAAAAGCTGAAGTATTAGAAAATATAAGTTTTAAGATTAATAAAAAAAGTTGGGTAGGCATAGCCGGTGAAAGTGGTTGTGGAAAATCTATTACTGCTTTCTCAGTTATTAATTTATTACCTGAGTCAGCCGTAATTGAAAAGGGGGAAATACTATTTAATGGTGAACGTTTATTAGATAAAAACAAAAAAGAGATGAGAAAAATAAGGGGTAAAGAAATCTCAATTGTATTTCAAGAACCTAGAACCGCTTTGAATCCTTCAATGAGGATAGGTGATAACCTATTTGAGACAATAATGTATCACAATAAAACCACAAAGAAGGAAGCAAGGGAACAAGTAATAAACCTTCTAAAGAAAGTGAGGATAAACTTACCAGAATTGAGGATTAAACAATATCCCTATGAATTAAGCGGTGGCATGCAGCAAAGAATATGCATTGCCTTGGCATTGGCCAGTAAACCAGCATTACTAATCGCTGATGAATTTACAACGAGTCTTGATGTTACTATCCAAAAAGAGATAATTGATTTATTGATTGATATTCAAAAAGCAGAAAATTTGGCTATCTTATTCATCTCTCATGATTTAGCGTTAATAAAGAATTCATGTGATTATGTAATCATAATGTATGCGGGCCAAATTATGGAAAGAGGTTCGGTTGACAAAGTATTCAATAACCCCTCTCATCCTTATACGAAAGCGTTATTAAATTCAATACCAACAATTAGCATGAAAGATAGAATTTTAGAAAGTATTCAAGGGTTTGTTCCAAGCCTAATTAATCCTCCTAAAGGTTGTAGGTTTCACACGAGATGTAGGTTTGCAGTTGAAGGGATATGCGATAAAAGTTTTCCTAAAGAAGAAATAATTTGTGAAGATCACCAAGTTTGGTGTTACCGGTATGACGAATTAAAATTAGAGAATAAGTGAATGAAATGAAAAATTTAGTTGAGTTAATTAACATTAGTAAAAATTTTTACCTAAAGATTCCAAATAGTTTCAAAAAAAAGACTAATAAAGCAGTTGAAAAGGTTAACTTGAATATTACACAAGGAGAAGTGCTAGGATTAGTCGGAGAATCTGGTTCTGGAAAGACTACGCTGGGGAATATAATTCTTAATCTCCATAAACCAACAAGTGGCCAAATTATGTATAAAGGGAAAGTGGTAGATGATAAGAATGCCACTAAAGATTCTCTAGGGGTAGTTTTCCAAGATCCGTTTTCATCACTTAATCCAAAATTGTCAGTTTTCGATATTATTAAGGAACCGATTATTGAGACCAATAAAATATTGAAAACGGATGAATTGATTACAATAATTGTGGAAGTATTAAAAAAGGTTGGATTATCTGAAGAACATATGTTCCGTTTTCCGCATGAATTCAGTGGGGGACAGAGACAAAGAATAGCAATAGCACGTGCAATTGTTACCAATCCAGATTTCATTGTTCTTGATGAACCCACATCAGGATTAGACGTATCTGTTCAAGCACAAATACTAAATCTTTTAATTGAATTGAAGAAAATGTATAAAAGCACATATTTATTTATTTCTCACAATTTGGGTGTAATTAAATATATGAGTGATCGTATAGCAGTTATGCTTAAAGGTAGAATTATTGAAGTAGCTGAAACAAAAGATTTATTTAATAACCCGATTCACCCATATACCAAAAAACTATTGTCAGCTGTTCCGAATCTGGATGATAACAAAAAATTATCTTACATGGATAATTCCATAGATGAAATCCAACACTCAAGTAATACCGATTGTTGTGTATATTTTTCTGAATGCCAATACAGAGATGAAATATGTAAGCAGAACGAACCTCAAATGTGTATGATTAATAACAACCATATTGTGTATTGTCATAAATCGGATACATTTAAGGAAAGTTAAATTTTTTGGAGGGGTATTGTGAATTGATGCAAGTTAATTAAAAATTTATATATTATGGAGTTCGATTGTGTATTCATCAAAAGAATTTAAATATATGGAAGTAGCCAATTTTATTCGACGTAATATTGAAAACGACGTCTATAAAGTTGGGGAATACATTGATGGTCAAAGAGAAATCTCAAAACTTCTTAATGTTAATAGAGTTTCAATTAAGAGTGCAATTGAACTTCTTGAACGTGAAGGACTTATTGAATGTATTCCCTCTGTCGGCTCAATTGTAAAGAAAAAACCAAACAACAAAACTCTAGTTGGTTATATCGTCAGAAGTCTGAAAGATCCTTTCCATTTGGAAATGATAAGAGAAATGGACAAATATTTGATGGAGAGAAATGCTGGTTTGATTGTAGTTGAAGGGACTAGCTCGAATAGATTACTTGAGATGGGTGCGACTAAAATTATAAAAGCAGGCCAGCTTGAAAATACATTGGAGGAAGATACCGTAAAAACAATATATATCGGAAGTGAAGGAATCCCAAGGGATACGGTTTCAATTGATAATAAAAGAGGAATGCAATTAATATATGAGTATCTTTCTAAATTAGGACACCGTAATATTGTTTTTATTTCCACCGCGATTGAAAGTCTGGTTAAAAATTTCGATCAGCGATTGAATCATCTCATAGATGCTGCAACTACAGATGAAGAAAAAAAATATATAAAGAAAAATTCATATTTCCTTCAATCTTATTCAGAGCATGAATTTAATAATGTTGTAGAAAAAATTATTCGCTTAAACCCTATTCCAACAGCTCTTGTATGTAGTAGTGATTGGATTGCTATTGAGATAATGCAAGCTGTTTTATCAAAAGGATTGAGAGTTCCTCAAGAAATCTCAATAACAGGTTTTGATAATATTTACATGAGCGGATTCTTGAATATACCACTTACTACAATAAATTTTCCGTTTTTAAAAGTCGCAAAAGAGATTATTGATTTATTATTCAGTAATGATACTGAAGTTAAAAATATCGTGTGTCAACCGTCTTTGGTAATTAGAAATTCGACATGCGAAGCTAAAATTGACAAAGAATTCATTAAGAGAACAACTATTAAGCCAAGGAGAGTATGAAATGAAACATGGAGCTGAATTTAACTATGGAGTGAGTGCATGGAGCCCAATAAAAGACAGGAAATTGGTAGAGAAAATCAAAACTATTAAAAAAGAGGATATCACTAAGCATCCAAATCCAAATTTTAAAATTGAGATAGTAGATGATAATGATTTTGTTTTTAAGAGAGTAATTGATATTTATGAAAAGATTAAGGAATCCGATGAAAAAGATATAAAAGTTGCATTGATATTACCCCAGCCACATCCTCAGTATAAAAAGGTTGCTTACCTAATTAACAAGTTCAGAATAAATTGTCGGAATTTATATACATTCAACATGGATGAATGGGCAGATGAAGATGGAAATACAGCACCGGAGTCTTGGCCGAAAGGGTTTATGTATGCAATGAAAAACAATTTCTATAATTTGATTGAAAAAGAATTAAGACCTCCAGAGCATCAAATATTTGGACCTTCAACAAAAAATTACAAATACTATGGGAATTTGATGGAAGATTTTGGTGGGATAGATGTCTGTTATGGTGGAATTGGGTGGAGTGGTCATATTGCATTTGTTGAACCTAATAGTCCAGAGTTTAGCGGTACGTTTGAAGAATGGAAAGAAATGGGTACGAGGATTGTAACTTTAAACCCTTTTACCATTGCACAAAGTAGTCTGGATAATGATTTTGGTAAAAGTGGTAATTGGGCAGACATTCCTCCTAAAGCAATAACCATTGGCCCAAAAGAAATCCTTAAAGCAAAACTACGAAGTTCTTGGAATAATTTTACTGTTGATTCAACTGATGTCTCTTGGCAAAGATTCTGCGTTAGATTAGCTGCTCATGGTCCTATCACTGAAAAATTTCCAGCTTCAATATTACAAATAGGTCCAACTAACATGTATATCTCGGATACTATTGCACAAAATATTGATGCTTCTGAGAATGAGAAATAATTGTAAAAAAATAAATCGGAGGACATCATGAAAACATTATTAACTGGAGCTACTGGCAGGATTGGGAAAAAGCTGATAAAAGCTTTGAAAGAGAAAAACCACCAAATAACAGTTTTAGTTTTACCTGGGGAAAAGAGATTATTAGAGAACTTTGACGTAGAAATTTATGAAGGTCATATTGAAGATAAGGCCATTTACAAAGATTTACTAGTTGATTTTGATTATGTGTACCATCTTGCAGGTGTTCTACCTTTCAATATGTCAAATGATAAAATTTTTGAAATCAACATCAAGGGGACCTATAATATTCTAGAAGCAATACTTGAGAATGGTATTAAACTTAAGCGTTTTATATTTGCAAGTAGTGATGAAGTGTATCCATCTCTGAAGCCAAAATATTTACCATTGGATGAAAACCACCCCAGAAATCCATACAGTCTTTATGGGCTATCAAAAGCGATTGGTGAAGATTTATGCAATTTGTACTATAGGGAATTTGGGATTCCTACAGTATGTCCGAGATTTACCTACACAATAGAAGCGAATGAATTATTGGATCCGAAAAGTGGAGTTTGTAGTTTGTTCTTCATCGAAAGCAAATTAAATCAGTTGAAAAGCATAAAAAATAAAAATCCTGAAGTGGAAGCACAAGTATCTAGATTCGAAGAGTTATTTAAGAAACATAAGAATTCCTTATATATCACATACGATAAAGCGACCAAAAAACCATACAGGATGCCAATATGCGACGTCAGAGATCTTGTTGAAGGATTATTGGCACTTTTAGAGAATGATGAAGTAATTGGTGAATCAATTGGTATAGGGCCTCCCTCTTCTGGCTCTTTTGATTCGATAGTGAAGTATTTTTCAAAGAAATTAGATATTCCTTTTATTGAATTAGAGGTTGAAAGCCCGATGCCATTTATTTTTGATCTAAATATATCCAAAGCGAAAAGAATGCTCAGTTACAATCCAGAATGGGATATCTATAAAATGATTGATGATGCAATTAAATGTAAGGATTTTATATAACTTCAAGGAGATTAATATAACTACAAGGGATTCATTGGAAAGATTTGGTTAATTTCAATCAAGCCTACATAGATTATGAGAAAGGATTAAAAATGTCGTTAGTTTTAAGCAAAATGAAAGTTGGGTATCTCCCATTGATAAATAAAGGGGGAGGTGTATTCAATGATGTATTTGACTGGGAATCTACAAACGTAATTATTGAACAGACAATACAGGTAATTGAAAGTATTAATAGTGAAGTAATTTATAATGGGACTCCAGTTAATAGTCCTTCAGATTACAAAATTATAGAAACATTATTTTTAGAAAAGAGAATTGATGTATTGTTTGTTCACACTTTGAATATCTCAGGAGGAGAAAGTCTTTATAAACTGATCCAGCATTTACAGGTTCCTGTGATTATTGCAGCTGTTCCTGAGCCAGATATGCTTTTTAATGCACCATATACACATCGATATGCTTCTTTTTGTGGTGGGCAATGGAATGTGAATATGATGTATTTGCTGGATAAAAAGGTTAAATTTTTATTTGGATTACCACAAGAAGAACAATTTCAGAAAGATCTTGATGTAACTTTGCAAACAATTAATATTATTCGCCATTTAACAGATTGGAAAGTATGTGTTGTAGGTGATAAAACTCCTGGTTATTATGGAGCAATTTGTTCTGAAGATATGTTAATGAGAAAATTCGGAGCTGTTAAATGTTATTTAGACTTCGGGATGCTCAAAAAACTATGCAAGGATATCTCAGAAGAAGAGATTAATGCATTTATATCTAAAGAATACTCGCTTCATAAAGTAGCCCCTCAATTGAAAAGTCTTCATATAAAGAATACAGTCAGAATTTTTCTAGCATTACAAGATTATGCAAAGCGAGAAGGAATAAATTCATATACCATGAAATGTGTTCCCGAGACGATAGAAGTCTTAGGGGCAGCACCTTGTGGCGTGAATTCACTATTGACTGAACATGATTTGATTAGTGGTTGTGAAGGAGATATTTTAAGTACGCTAAGCATGTATATTGCTAGCTTATACAGTAAGCGAGCTTCCTTAATGGTTGATATTATGTCTATTCGTTCTCCAAACGATGCAAATTGTATGCTTGTCTGGCATTGTGGTGCTGGAGCCCCATCTATTGCAGCACAAAATGAGGTGACTTATAGAGAAAGCCCATTGCTTATCAATTGCGATGGAATTCCACAGGGGGTATGTGTAGATTTTATTCCAAGTTTTTCAACGATTACCATGAGTCAGTTATCAGAAGATTGGAAAAATGGCCAGTATCGTTATTTTGCAATTTCGGGGAAAGCAGCAGAAACAAAACCATATATCGGAGGGAATGCTTTAAATATCCAATTTCCACTCTCAGCAGAAGAAATCGGTCATACAATAATCGATAATGCATTACCCCACCATTTTCAAATATCAAATGGGGATATTTTAGCATACATAAAAGAGTTGTGTTATTGGAAAGATATTCATTTTATTGCTGATTGATAATTTTAATCGATCTTAAATAATTAAGTGTCATATGAAGAGGGATTTCAATGAATGAGCGTATAAAAAGTCTGAGAAGGGGCCTAAAAAATAATACTCATTATCCATATCGACAAAAACCTTTTTTAGGCACAATAATTGATGAAAAAACAAAACGCCTGCCGCTTAGAATTAGGAAAGCGTATGCGTTTTCTGATGCTTTGAGCCG
>Ga0172382_10010728_pt1 | contig 12231 bp, 11 predicted proteins | sample Leawel138RmetaG_FD_122245 | JGI IMG/M metagenome (GOLD analysis project Ga0172382, IMG submission 122245) | Leachate microbial communities from a municipal landfill in Southern Ontario, Canada - Leachate well 138R metaG | ecosystem: Engineered > Solid waste > Landfill > Unclassified | place...
AGATAAATTTGGTAGACCAATGGATTTTGTATCTAGTGCAAAATGGAGAATGAGTCAAGTTAAATCTAGGACAGGTGGAAGTGCAGAGTTTAAAGATGTTATTAAAAGTCAATCTGAATTTATAAATAAATATACAGTTCCATTAAAAGATGAGAATGGTAATATTATTAATGTTGTAAAATTAGATGGTTATGTTATTATTGGTGAGATATCTTTTGTTGGTTCTGGTACATGGGCAAATGCTATAAGAGCTAGAGCTATTATACAGAGGGATATACAAAGTGGTAGATTACCAGAAGAAGCTAAAAATATAAAATGGATATTATTACAATATGGTGATACATTGCAGATTGCTAGTGTAGGTAAGGTTGAAGAATATGATAAGGATGATTTACCAAAAACAAAAGAAGGAAAACCAATTGATAACTTGAAAAAATATTGTGAAGATTTGCTTAAAAAGATGGATAGTAATTTAAATTTTAAGAATCAATATACATTAGCAGGTGGTCATGTTGGTATTGGTACAATAAGTAATATAGGTTCTAAAAAATATATTAATAATTTTTCAAAATTTGGGTTCGAAGGATTAAAATATTTAGATATATTTAAGAATTATATTATATCAAATTTATCTAAAGTACCTTGGAAATTAGATTTATGTTGGGAAAATCCATTGAGTCCTGAAAAACCAGATACAGAAGCAGTACCATTAGATGCAAGAGTTATGTATATAAATCAAATTAGAACAACTGATATTAAAAAAAATAAAAACGTAGTTCAACCAGATGATTATGAACCAAAAGATTCAATGGCAGAAATGAAAAAAAAGGCAGCTGATTTAAGAGCATTAGAAGCAGAATTAGAAGAACAGAAGAAAAGAGATGGTATAGAAAGAGCTAAGGCTAAACATAATGAGTACAGATTTAAAAAATCCGAAGAACAAGAATTAAAAGATGATATAGAAAAAGAAGAAATTAAAGAATCATATAAAAATAGAAAAAGAAAATAAATGTTTTTCACTGATAATAAAAGTATTTTTAATTTTGTACATAAAAAAAGTATAGATATTCCGAAGTATTTAATATCGGATATTGTATATTTTAATAAATTACCATATGATACATATTTACATAATGATGAAGATATAGATATCATCAATGAATATAATATGTATAAATTTAAAATAATTGAAAAATTTTTTATTAATGATAAATGGGGATCAATATTATTACCAGTAGATAATATTAAAATTGTATTTGAATCACCTGATGATAGTATATATGCTTATGATAAAAATTTAATACCATATACTCCTTCATATGAACCAAAAAACAGAAAAAGATTATTAGAATCAAAATACACAAGTAAAATATGGTATCCTTATCAGTTTAAAACTGAATATGATATGATTAAAGATTATGGTGAAGATTGGAGAGAAAAATCAATTAATTTTCCTATATCATGGGATGATGATATTGCTGAATATAGTCATATGGATAAAATGTTAGGTACAGTTTTTCCTTTTACTGAAGCAGAATTAAATTTACCATATGACGAGAATAAAAGAGCATATTCAAGAAGATATGTATATGATGGTAAAAGTTGGGCAATTGGGTGGTGGATGTTAAAAAGGAATACAAATTATGTACCTGATTACCAACCAAAAAATATTAAAAGAACTTTAGAAACTAAAAATCATAAAATATCAGAATCATATTCTACATATCCTTATAATTCAATAGTTGTTATATTTAACAATTTTGAAGAATTATTAGAATTTAAAAATTACATGCCAAAAGTAGAAAGATTTGAATCAATTCCAACTGGATTAATATCTAATGCTAAATTTGAGTTTGATAAAGGTAATAAACCACTTTATTTTTTATTTAGAATTGATAATAATATTTTAGATTTTGGAGGATGGAGTGGTACATATTATTTAGATATTCATACATGAGATTGTGGTTATAAGTATGAAAAATTATTCACATTAAATGATGTTAAAAATGGATTATTTAAACAGATAGAAGAATATGGATATTTTATGTTAAAACCATCATATGAACCAAAAAACAGAAAAAGATTATTAGAATCAAAAAATAATACTTTACATGTATTTGATTTTGACGATACTATGTTTCATAGTAATAATTTTGAGGATAGTATTAAATATTTAATAGAAAAATTAACACCAGAAAATATATTAAAAAAATCAATAAATGATATAAATATTAATTTAAAGGATTTAAAATATGATAATGGTAGAGTATATGTTGATGATATTGATCAATTAATAAATATTCCTAAAAATTCTGACTGGATTAGAAAAAAAGATAGAATATATTTAACACAACCAGAATCATATTATTTAACAGAAGAAGGAAAACCAGATAAACCTAATAATACCATTATTGAATTATATAATTCCGTTGATAATAGAGCTATATTGACAGCAAGAAAAGAAAAATTTAAAAATATTATCTTAGATACATTACATAGATTTAATATAGAAGAACCAAATATTGGGATATTTATGTATCCTGATAAAACTAATATTCAACCTTCTATGTGGAAAGCTCATAAATTATTAGAAATATATAAAAATGGAAATTATAACGAAATACATTATTACGATGATAATATTAAACTATTAAAGAAAATTAAAAAGCATTTAAGTAATTTAAATATTAATATATACCTTTATAAAGTTATGAAAAATAAATATAGGATGATAAATGAGGATTAATAGATTCAGTGATATTTATAAATCATTCGATAAGATTAATGAAGGAGCATGGGGGCACATGCCATTGGATAATGATGCGGCTTCAGATTGGAAATGGGTATTTGGTAAAATGATATACAATGAAATATTAGATAAACTTAAAAAATCCATTGAAAATGATGATTTAACACATATGTATTATTGTATAGGAATGTGGGAGTATTTTAGAGATAAACATAAACATAAAGATGATTCATATGGTATCTTTATTGATGAACAAATACAAGAATTAGATTATTTATCCATTAAGACAGCAGAACAGTTAATAGAAAGATATGAAGAAATGGGTTGGAAAAATCCAGAAGAAGTTAAAACATATTTAGAAAAATTATTATCTAAATTAATATAAGAACCAAAAATCTTTATCCATTTTTAATTTATATGTAAGAAATGATGATTTATCCATATCATTAAATATATCACATCTAGAAAATTCTCTTAGATCTTCCGATAATCTTTTTAGCATATTATACCTGATATTATCATTTTTAAAATCTATTATATCAACATATTGTCTAGTTCTTTCTATTTTATATGGTAATAATAATCTACCTACTTTATATTTAAAATGACTAAATTTTTCTATTACATATCCTTTTCTACTTTGAAATAATATAGCATATTGAGCTGAATGTATTTCAGGACATACATATAATACTTCAAATCTAACTTTACTATTACTTATTAGTTGAACTTTTAATGTTAATTTTAAAAATTTGCTCATCTATTTGTATTTAAAATACAAAGATAATAATTAAAAATTAAAAATACAAAATTATTTTCTTGATTCTAATAACATTCTTCTTATTAGTTCTTCAACGGATACATTTTTTAAATCTATATCATCAACAATGTATGCATCTTCTAATACGGACATTATAGTTTTTATTGGTATGCTTCTTTTTCTTTTTACTGGTTTTTTATAAATTGGTTTATCTATATCAATATCATTATCAATATCATTATCAATATCATCGTTTATATCACTAGATAGATTTTTATCTACTTTATGGTATTCTTTATTTTCATTGTCCTTTAAATCCTTTTTAATCATTTTAAATATATTAGATATATCATTATTAAACGGGATATTAATACCACTTTCTATGCCTTCTCCTTTTACTGGTTTTACATTGTACATTATTTTATCATTATTGACTTCTATGGTAATTACTAAATCTTTATCGTTGCCACTATGTATAATTATACCCCTTCCTCTACTATAGTCAGATTTAAATCCATTAGGTAATTTTATATCTTTTCTTATTTTTTCTTGAAGTTCATCTAGATATTTAATATACTCTGGTCTAGGTATTTTTTTATCTTCACCTAACCATTCTAATAAATTAAAATCATTAAAATTATATAATCTCATATTTATTTAATTTTTTTCCATATATAATAATCACCATATTTAGATTCAAATGTATATTTAGATATAGTAGTTATATAATTTATAATATCTTCTTTACTTATTAACTTTGATACTGAATCTTTTAATGATGATTTATCCATAAATGTATGAGGTTTTATTTCTATCCCCATATATTCAACATTCTTAGGTATTTTAGAATATAATCCACTTACAATATATCTAACTGTATTAGATATCATTTTTAATATCTGATTATCTGATAATATTAGTACATCAAAATTAACCCTATTATTTCTTAATACATCTAATTTAAAATCAGTAACAGTGTATGTATTATATTTAGCATTTTTACTAGATATATATTCTGGTCTAGTCTTAAAAAAATCCGATATTATATCCATATCATTATCAGAATATTCAATATCACTAAACATATAATCAATGGATATTTCATTAAAATTAAAAGATTCATTTATAAAATTATCAAATTTTATAATTTTTTTTTCTGAAATATTTTTATTCATATTATTTGTTTCTATTTCTGATATTCTATCCAGTATAACGTCATTAAATATTTTTCTTACATAACTTATATAATCTTCATCATCCTTTAAATATCTTCTACCAGCATAATGTATATCTTTTAATAAAATATTAAATATTCTAATTGGCTTAAAATATTTTTTTATATCGTAAATAGATACTCCTTCTCTTAAATATCTATCTATTAAATCATTTAGTGCGTTTATAATATCTTCATTTGCTTTTGATTCTAATTCTTTTGTTAGTGGCATATAAAAATAATAATTTTTTTATATTGGTATATATAAATAAAATAAAGTGAAATTTTATATTTTTAAAATATAAAAATGAAACATATGGGGCATTTAATAATATATACAATAAAAACATATTTTTATGATTTTAGATAAGTTTGTATATGTGAATATCACTGTAAGAAACATAACATTTTTTAAAGAAAAGGGTTTAATAAAATATTTAATTTTTTTAAACAAAAAAACAAATTTAATAACATAATAGCATGTGCTATTAGAGATTTTAATGATGATATATTTACTGGGATGGGATTTCATATAATAAAATACACCGAACCCAATACTAACTATATTAAAAATAATTGTAAAATTAATTATATTAAAAATAAAAAATTAAAAAATATACTAGAAATAAATGATTCAGGTTATATTGTATATAAATATGTAAACAAAAATTATAATTAATAATATATTTAAAAAAACATATTCATTCATGGATGACAGAGAGAAGAGACAAAGAATAAACGAATTAAAAAAATTAATAGAACAAAAAAAAGGCGAAAAGGATTATTATAAAGCAATGCAATTAGCGTTAAAGCTCGTCATAAATGGAACCTACGGGGCATTCGCCAATAAATATTTTGTATGTTCTAATGCAGATATAGCAAACTCTATTACTGCTCATGGTAGAGATGTTAATCAATTTATGATGGAGAATATAGAAGAATATTTTTATAATAAGTGGCATAATGATAAAGATATACATAATATATTAGGAGTTGAATATATAGGTATTTTAAATGGTAAATATTCATCATTTTCTATGGACTTTAGACAATTAGATTATGGGTATGATAGTTTAGATAATTTATTAAAACATAAAACAATATCATTAGATGAATTAGATAAATATGAATTTGAACATGATGACATTAAAATATTATATCAATATAATGTATGGAATTTTGATGATGTTAAACCACTAGATTCAAATCCGATATGGGGAGAATTAGAAGATAGAAAAAAATATGAAGGTGATAATCAGATAATTGTATATGGAGATACAGATAGTTGTGATAAAGATACAATAATATCAACTGATAGTGGTGATTTTACAATAGAAAATTTATATAATAAAAATATTAATAGTGGTTCAGCGGGAATAACACTTAGAGGTCATGAATCCGTTAATTGTAAAGAAAAAATTTTAAATTGGGATGAAAATAAAAAAATATATTACGCGTCAGTTAAAAGAATAATTAGACATAAAGTATCTAAACCTAAATGGAAATTAAAAACAAAAACAGGAAAGGAAGTAATTGTAACAAATGATCATTCTATGATTGTTTTTAGAGATGGTATAAAAATGGAAGTAAAACCATCAAATATATTAAAAACTGATAAAATTTTAATAATTAAAAAAAACAAATAATATATATTATATATACAAATATAAGTATCACCATAAAATAATTTATATTAAAATGACAATTAATGAAATTAAAGAATTTAACAAAAATCCATCAAAAAAATTGTATAAATTTTATTTAGATAAATATTTTGAATATAATAAATGTATAGATTGTGGTGATGTTATATATTTTAGTAATTCTTCTTTTCGAAATAGTAAAAATGGAACAATATTGATAAATAAATCTTACTTGAGTAAAAAAATATTATATGATAAAACATATTTTTTATCAATATGTGAGGATTGTTTAAAATTAAAATATCCAGAATATGAAAATATGAATAAAAGTAGAATATTTAACAGGATTTGTGATATAACATGTTATGCATTTAATATACCAATAGAAATATCTGAAAAATGGAAAAGTGATAATTATGCAATGACATTAGATAATTTTATTAAAAAACACGGTGAAATATTAGGTAAACAAAAATGGGATTCATATTGTAACAAACAATCGGAAACAAATAAATTTGAATATAAAAATAAAAAATATAGTTGGACCGAAAAACAATTTAATGATTATAATAAAAGTAGATCAGTAACATTATATAATTTAATAAATAAATATGGTGAATCAGATGGTATTAAAATATGGGATGAATATATTAATAAACAAAAATTAACAAAATCAAAAGAATATGTTATTGATAAATATGGTAAATCATATTGGGAAGAATTATGTTCAAGAAAATCAAATTCATTAAAAAATATGATTAACAGAAATGGTAAAAAAGAGGGAATCATTTTATATAAAAACATATTTAATAACATAACTGTATATCCGCCATCAAAATCGTCACAGTTATTTTTTGAAAAAATAGATTTAATATTAAGTAAAGAATATGAAACATATTTTTATAATAAAAATGAAGAGTATTGTATATTTGATGATGAATTAGGATTTATATTTATAGATTATTATATAAAAGATATAAATCTTTCAATAGAATTTAATGGTGATATATGGCATGCTAATCCTTCAAAATATGAAGAAAATGATATTATACCAATATTAAATATAAAAGCAAAAGATATATGGGATAAAGATCAAAAAAGATACGATATTTTAAAAAATAAACATAATATTAATACCATAGTTATATGGGAAAGTAATAAACCAGATATTAATAATATAATAAAAACAATTAAAAATAATGAATAATATAGAATATATTCTAGATGATATTGAATCATGCGAATTAATAGGTGAATTTGAAAATGAATATGTATATGACATTGAAGTGGATGATTATACACATACATTTATAGCTAATGATATACTAGTACATAATAGTTTATATGTTACATTTAAGCCAATTATGAAATCAATTGGATTTGATTATGATAAAGATGATAGGTTAACAAAAAATTTAATATTACATATTGATCAAATTCATATTAAACCACTTTTTAATGAATTTTTAGATAATTATGCTAATCAATTTTATGTTAAAAATTTACATGATTTTGAGTTGGAGACAATTAGTAAATCTGCATTATTCTTAAAGAAAAAACATTATTTAAATAATATAGTTTATGAAGATGGTGTTCATTATGATTCATTATCATACTTTTATCCAAAAGGTATAGAAATTATTCGTTCATCAACTCCACCATTTGTTAGAAAAAATATTTATAGAATAATAAATTACTTATTTTCTAATCCAAATAATGTTAATATTCAAAATGTACTTAAATTAGTTAAACAAATAAGAAAGGAATTTGAATTAGCAGACATAGAGGATATTAGTATGACAACTAGTTGTACAAATTATGATGATAAAGTTTTAGATGATACAAATGGAGTAGTTACAGTAAAAGGTGCTCATTTTGGTGTTAAAGCTGCCTGTTTTCATAATTTTCTATTAAATAAAAATAGTGAATATAAAACAAAATATGACATGGTTAAATCAGGTAGAATAAAATATTACTATTGTAAACATTCTGCAAATAACGTTTTTGGATATTTAAGAAGTTTTCATCCCACAGAAATTGTAGAAAAAGAGAAAGTTATGATCGATATAGATGAACAATTTGATAAGTCATTTTTAACAATTGTTAATAAATTTATTGAACCACTTGGATTACCAACTATTAATAAAAGATTAAGCGTACTTACCAGTTTATTTAATTTTTAAAAATAAAAAAAGGAGAACATTTGTTCTCCTTTTTTTATAAAAATTGAATTTAAAACGACTTGACTAATCTTACTCTACTTGTTGTAGATTGTGTGTTAGTATAATTTATACTGTAATATGGTGGTGTTGTTGTTTTCCTAATGCTTGATAAATACTCACTAGTCCACATTGGTACGGGTGATAAGTTAACATAAGTTCCATTATTTAATTGTCCACTAATATCTAATGTTATTAATTCAATCATTTCATCTTCTGATCCTAATCTCCAATAATTAATATCATCTTCGTCATATGGCCATGTATCGTGTGCTTCCCACCAAGTAAAGGTATCATATTCTGTTGTATTTTTAACAATTGAACCTGTTTGTCCATCACCATCAACATAACCATTAACAATAAATATTGTACCATCTAGATGTAAATCACCAACTTTAAAACCTGTTGTAAATGTCATATTATCACCGTATGTAGTTCCACCGCTATTAGTAGCAACTAATCTAAAATGATAAGTTGTTTGTGAACTAAGATTTGATAGTATTGTATAAACTGGTACTGAACCTCCTACATTTTCCAAATTAATAATATTACCATATGATGTAGTTGTACCATATTCAAAATATAATGATGTAACAAATCCATCTGTTTCTATCCAACCATTCAATGTTGCAGTTGTTCCTGTAATTTCTGTTGCACTTAATGTATTTACAATAGGTGGAACTGGAATATATTCATCTACTACTATATTATCAATAGTTTTTGTACAACCATTATTATCTTTAACTGTAACTGAATGTGTACCTGTTGGTGCATTTAATTCATTATTATTATAAAATGTACCACTATTTAATTGATATGTATAAGGTTGTGTTCCACCTGTTGCAGTAACAGTAATAGTACCATTTGAACTAGGTGATGTGGGATTAGTAACAACATATGTAAAATCTAATACATCTGGTTCTGTAATATTTACTGTTTTATTAATTTCTATACCATTTGCACTTTTTACCCATACTGTATATAAATTAGGTGATAAATTTTCAAAAACATTAGATGTTTGATATTCACCATCAAATAATTTATATTCATATGGTTCAACTTCACCAGTAGCAATAACTGTAATTGTTCCATTATCTAACCCATTACAAGTTACATTACTAAAAGTATATGTAAAATCTAAAGATTCTGGTTGTGTAATGATTATAGATTGATTAAATTCTCTATCTAATGAATCAAGCACTTTAATATTATATGTATTTGCAACTAAGTCATTAAAAGTATGAGTAAAATCATCACTATTTACCATTTCATCACCCAAGAAATACTTAAAAGGTTTATAACCACTATTTACTGTTAGTGTAATTGAACCATCACCAGCTCCATTATATGTAGCATTGGTTGATGAAACTTCAACATCTAACGTATTAGGATTAGGTTCTGTAATAGTTACAGATTTTGTAAACATTTGATCTTCATTATCAGTAACTTTTACATTATACGTACCAGCTTCCAATTCTGTAAAATTCCCGTCTACATGATATTCATCATTTAGATAAAATTCATAACCACCATTACCTTTTTTTACAGTAACGGTAATTGTTCCATCATCAGCCCCAAAGGATGTTACATTTGTCGATGTGACATCACATTGTAAGTTTACTACAATTTCATCTTTATCACAAGATGTCATAACAATTGTAGATACAAATAAAATAAGTCCAGTAATTAATCTTTTCATAGTCTAATTATTTTAAATTCGATACAAAGATAAAACATTAATTATTAACTGCCAAATTTTTTATTAAAAAAAATTGAAAAAGATCAAACTTTTTTAGTTTAATCTTTTTCAATCACTTATAAATAATTATAAATTAGATAGTTGTTGTTCTAGTTCTAATAATTTGATTTTTAGTTCTTCTACTTTTTGTTTTTCTTTTTCTACTACATCGGCGGGTGCTCTATCTACAAAATTTTTATTAGATAATTTAGATTCACTTGATTTTAGTGATTTTTTAATACCATCTATTTCTTTTGTTAACATTTCAACTTGTTGTTTATTTTGGTTATTAACGGGTTGTTCTGTTTTTACATATTCGGTAGTAACGGGTAATTTATCATTTAATAATCTACTTATGGTTTCATCTTTGCCTATCATTTCCATAATATCAAATAGAGAAGGTCCATTTGCTTTACCAGTCAATAGTAATCTTAAAGATGGTGCAATATCATTAAATCTTATTTTACTATCTTTAACATATTGTTCAAATGTATTTTGAATATATTTTGAATACCATTTGTTTAGTTTTTCAAATTCTTTAGATAATCCATCTATTAGGATAGCGGCTTCTTGTGTCCACTTTTTAAGAGCTTTTTGATCAAAATCAGTAGGTGGTTGAAATAAATAATTAACTTCATCGTATAAATCTTTAATAAAGTTTACTTTACCTTTATTATCATCTAATACTTTTAGTATAAAATTATCATCTTTATGTATGCCTTTATCTTCTAGAATTTTTTTGAAGTCATCTAATAATAATTTACTATCTGTCATTTTTAGATGTTGTCCATTAAACCATTTAGCTTTATTTGGATTAAATCTAGCTCCTGCTTTATTAACTCTTTCTAATGAAAAATCTTCAATAAGTTCGTCTAATGTGTATACTTCTTTATTTGTACCTGGATTCCAACCTAAAAAGGCTAAAATATTTAATAATGCACTCGGTAAATATCCTTGATCTTTATATCCAGTTGAATTTTTTGTTTTATCTCCTTTTGGATCTGTCCATTTTAAAGGGAATACAGGAAATCCTCCCATATCACCATCTCTTTTACTAAGTTTACCATTACCTTCTGGTTTCATAATTAATGGTAAATGTGCAAATTCAGGACTATTCCAACCAAAAGATTGATATAAAAATACATGTAAAGGTGCGGATGGTAGCCATTCTTCTCCTCTGATTACGTGTGTAATTTTCATAAGATGATCATCTACTATGTTAGCTAAGTGATATGTAGGTAATTCATCTGCTCTTTTCCATATAACTTTATCATCTAATGTACTAGAATTAACATTAACTGTTCCCCTAATTAAATCTTGTACAGTTATAGTAAATGGATTATCTGGATATTTAATTCTAATTACCCAATTATCAGTATTCTTAATTAAATAATCAACTTCTTCTTTAGGTAATGTTAAAGAATTTTTCATTTTCATTCTTGTTTTAGCATCATATGCAAAATTAGGAATATCTTTTCTTGCGATATCCATTTCTTCTGGTGTATCAAAAGCATAATATGCTTTACCATCATCTACTAATTGTTGAGCATATCTTATATAAATATCCCTTCTTTCCGATTGTCTATATGGACCATATGATCCACCAATATGTGGACCTTCATCAAATTCAATACCTAACCAATTAAATGAATCAATTATATATTGTTCTGCACCAGATACAAATCTAGAACTATCAGTATCCTCAATTCTTAAAATAAAATCACCATTATATTTTTTAGCAAAAAGATAATTATATAATGCTGTTCTTACTCCCCCTATGTGCAAAGCCCCTGTCGGGCTCGGTGCGAAGCGGACTCTTACTGAACCACTTACACTCTCGTTTAATTTTTTAAATGTTTTGTATTGATGATAATTTTTTAATGTATCCATATAATTAATATTATTTTTA
>Ga0172382_10010729_pt1 | contig 12231 bp, 4 predicted proteins | sample Leawel138RmetaG_FD_122245 | JGI IMG/M metagenome (GOLD analysis project Ga0172382, IMG submission 122245) | Leachate microbial communities from a municipal landfill in Southern Ontario, Canada - Leachate well 138R metaG | ecosystem: Engineered > Solid waste > Landfill > Unclassified | place...
ATGGCATCGCCGCCGGGCGGATCAACAAGGTGCAGGAGGGCCGCCCCCATGTCGAGGACGCGATCCGCAACCGCCGGGTGCAGATCGTGTTCAACACCACCGACGGCCGGCGGGCGGTCTCGGACTCGCGGTCCCTGCGCCGCGCCGCGCTCATGCAGAAGCTGCCCCATTACACCACGCTGGCCGGGATGAGGGCGGTGGCCGAGGCGATCGCGGCACTGCAGGCCGGGGCGCTCGGGGTGCGGCCGTTGCAGGATTATTTCCGCCCGCCGCCCGGCTGATCACGAAAGCCGCGGCCTTCGGCAAGGATCGGCCGAGGGCGCGCGCGGCGGCCGGGCCATGGCCGTTGACCGGCGCGGGGCCGCCCCGTTACCAAGGCGCCGGCCGGGCCCGTCCGGGCCCGTGCGCCCCACCGCCCCGCGAGGATTTCATGTGCGGCATCGTCGGCATTCTGGGAAGGCACGAGGTCGCCCCGGTGATCCTGGAGGCGCTGAAGCGGCTGGAATACCGCGGCTATGACAGCGCCGGCATCGCCACGCTGGACGGGGGAAGGCTCGGGCGGCACCGGACCATCGGCAAGCTCGTCAGTCTTTCGGAGGCGCTGGCGCAGGCGCCGCTGCGCGGGCGGGCCGGCATCGGCCATACCCGCTGGGCCACCCATGGCGCCGCAACGGTCGGGAATGCGCATCCGCATCAGACCGCCCGGGTCGCGGTGGTGCACAACGGCATCATCGAGAACTTCCGCGAATTGCGCGCCGGGCTCGAGGCCGGGGGGACGGCCTTCGAATCGCAGACCGATACCGAGGTGATCGCCCGGCTGGCCGACCGTCTGCTGGCCGGGGGGAAATCCCCGGCCGAAGCCGTCGCCGCCACGCTGGCGCAGCTCGAGGGTGCCTTCGCGCTGCTGTTCCTGTTCGCCGGCGAGGACGATCTGCTGATCGCCGCCCGGCGCGGCTCGCCGCTGGTGATCGGGCATGGCGCGGGCGAGATGTATGTGGGCTCGGACGCGCTGGCGCTGGCGCCGCTGACCGACCGGCTGACCTATCTCGAGGAGGGCGACCGCGCCATCATCACCCGCGGCACGCTGGAGATCCTCGACGCCGCCGGCCGCCCGGCCGCCCGGCCCGTGGTGCGGGTCGCACCCGGCGAGACGCGGGTGGACAAGGCCGGCCACCGTCACTTCATGGCCAAGGAAATGGCCGAGCAGCCCGGCATGCTCGGGGCCATTCTGGCGCGCTACCTGCCCGGCACGGCACCGGCCCTGCCCCCGGGCACGGATTTCGCCGGCATCCGCCGGCTGGTGCTGGTGGCCTGCGGCACCGCCTTCCATGCCTGCGAGGTGGCGCGATACTGGTTCGGCCAGATCGCGCGCCTGCCGGTCGAGACCGACATCGCCTCGGAATTCCGCTACCGCGATCCGGTGCTGGATGCCGGCGATCTGGTGATCGTGGTCAGCCAGTCCGGCGAGACCGCCGATACCCTTGCCGCGCTGCGCCATGCGCGGGCGCGGGGGGCGCGGACGCTGGCGGTGGTGAACGTGCCCGGCTCCTCGATCGCGCGCGGGGCCGATGTGACGGTGCCGATCCTCGCCGGGCCGGAGATCGGCGTCGCCTCGACCAAGGCCTTCACCGCCCAGCTTCTGGTGCTGCTGCTGCTGGCGCTGAAGGCCGGGCGCGACCGCGGCACGCTTGACGATACGGGCCTTGCCGCCCTGCGCGCCGACCTTGCCGCCCTGCCCGGCCTGGTGGCACAGGCGCTGGACCGCGAAGCGGGCTGCCGGCAACTGGCCGGGCGGCTGGCCGGCAGCACCGATGTGCTGTTCCTCGGCCGCGGCACCATGTTTCCGATGGCGCTCGAGGCGGCGCTGAAGCTCAAGGAGATCAGCTATATCCATGCCGGCGCCCATGCGGCCGGAGAGCTGAAGCACGGCCCGATCGCCCTGATCGACGCCACGCTGCCGGTGGTGATCCTCGCCCCCTCGGGCGCGCTGTTCGACAAGACCCTCTCGAACCTGCACGAGGCCATGGCCCGGCACGGGCAGGTGATCCTGCTCACCGATGCCGCCGGCGCGCAACGCGCGGGCGCCGGGCCGGCCCTGCTGGTCCTGCCCGCCGTGCCCGAACTGCTGGCGCCGTTCGTCTATGCGGTGCCGGCGCAGATGCTGGCCTATCATGCCGCGCTGGCGCGCGGCACCGACGTGGACCAGCCGCGCAACCTCGCCAAATCGGTGACGGTCGAATGAGCATTTCGCAGGCGAACGGACTCATTTGACGCCCGCGACAATGCGACAGGACAACAAGTCAGGGCGGGTCCGGTGAATCAGACTGAACGCGGCCCGCTCCGGACGCTCAGCGCGGCAGCACGGTCGCCCCCGTCAGGGCGAGATCGACCGCCCGCGCCGCCTGCCGCCCCTCGCGGATCGCCCAGACGACCAGGGACTGGCCGCGCCGCATGTCGCCGGCGGCGAACACCCCGGGCAGCGAGGTCCGGTAGTGCAGCGTATCGGCGGCCACGTTGCCGCGCCCGTCCAGCGCCACCCCCAGCCCGGCCAGCATCCCCTCGTGCACCGGATGCACGAAACCCGTCGCCAGCAGCACCAGCCCGGCCGGGAGCCGGAACGCGCTTGCCGGCAGCGGCTGCGACCGCGGGTCCAGCCGCACCGCCTCCAGCGCGCTCACCCGGCCGCCCTCGCCGACCAGGCGGCGGGTCATCACCGCGAAATCGCGCACGGCACCTTCCTCGTGGCTCGAGGAGACGCGCAGCTTCAGGGGCCAGTCGGGCCAGGTCACGAGCTTGGCCTCGTGCTCCGGGGGCATCGGCATGATCTCGAGCTGGGTCACCGACAGCGCGCCCTGCCGCAGCGCGGTGCCGATGCAGTCCGAGCCGGTATCGCCGCCGCCGATCACCACCACATGCCGGCCGGTGGCAAGGATCGGCGCGCCGGGCGCCGGCGCCTCGCCCGAGTTGCGGCGGTTCTGCTGCGGCAGGAACTCCATGGCGAAATGCACGCCGGCCAGCGCGCGCCCGTCCACGGCCAGGTCGCGCGGCTGCTCCGCGCCGCCGGCCAGCACCACCGCGTCGAACTGTTCGCGCAGCTCTGCGGCCGGCAGGGTGACGCCGACATGGGTATTGAAGTGGAAGCGCACCCCCTCGGCCTCGATCTGGCCCAGCCGGCGGTCGATCACCGCCTTCTCCAGCTTGAAATCGGGGATGCCGTAGCGCAGCAGCCCGCCGGCCCGGGCGTTCTTCTCGAACACATGCACCTCGTGCCCGGCGCGGGCCAGCTGCTGCGCGCAGGCCAGCCCGGCGGGGCCCGCGCCCACCACCGCCACCCGCTTGCCGCTGGGCGTTGCGGCGGGCTGCGGCACCAGCCAGCCCTCGGCCCAGCCGCGCTCGACAATGGCGTGCTCGATGGTCTTGATCGTCACCGGCTGCTCGATCAGGTTCAGGGTGCAGGCGGCCTCGCAGGGGGCGGGGCAGATGCGGCCGGTGAATTCGGGGAAGTTGTTGGTCAGATGCAGGTCGCGGCAGGCTTTCTCCCAGTCGCCGCGCCAGACCAGATCGTTCCAGTCGGGGATGCGGTTGTGCACCGGACAGCCGCTGTGACAGTAGGGGATGCCGCAATCCATGCAGCGCGATGCCTGCGCCTGCAATGCCGGTCCGGCCAGCGGTTCCGTGAACTCGTTGAAATGACGCAACCGTTCCGCCGGCGGCCGGCTGCCGCGGTCCTCGCGGCCGAGCTCGAGAAATCCCGTGATCCGCGCCACCCTACTCTCCTGCCATCAGCACCGGCCCGGCGGCCGGAACACCGGCCGGCCGTTGCAGCGCGCGCCGGTAGTCGACCGGCATCACCTTGCGGAACCGCGGCAGCGCGGCCGGCCAGTCGGACAGCAGCCGCCGCGCCGGGGCCGAGCCGGTGAGGCGGGCATGGGTCCCGAGCAGCCGGCGCAGCCGCGCCGCGTCGAAGCGGGTCAGGTCGGCAAGATCGGCCGTTCCGGGCGGGTCGGGCAGGACCGGGCCGACCTCGACCATCGCCGGATTGCACAGCCGCCCGAAGCCGCCGTCCTCGTCCAGCACATAGGCGATGCCGCCCGACATGCCGGCGGCAAAGTTGCGCCCGGTCGGCCCCAGCACGACCACCACGCCCCCCGTCATGTATTCGCAGCCGTGATCGCCGGTGCCCTCGACCACCGCCACCGCGCCCGAGTTGCGCACCGCGAACCGCTCGCCGGCCACGCCGCGGAAGTAGCACTCGCCGGCGATGGCGCCGTAGAGGACGGTGTTGCCGACGATGATGCTCTGCTCGGGCAGGATGCGGGCACCGGCGGGCGGATAGACGATCAGCCGCCCGCCCGAGAGGCCCTTGCCGACATAATCGTTGGCCTCGCCTTCCAGTTCCAGCGTCAGGCCCCGCGCCGCCCAGGCGCCGAAGCTCTGCCCGGCGGTGCCGGTCAGCTTCACATGCACGCTGTCGTCGGGCAGGCCGGCATGGCCGTGCCGCCGCGCGATCTCGCCCGAGAGCATGGCGCCGGTGGCGCGGTCGGCATTGCCGATCCGCGCCTCGAGGCGCACCGGCGTCTTGCCGTCGATGGCCGCCCCCGCCTGCGCGATCAGCCGGCGGTCGAGCACATCGGCAATGCCGTGCTCCTGCGCCTCGCAATGGCGGATGGCGGCGCCGCCGCCTTCAGGCACATGGAGCAGCCGCGACAGGTCGAGCCCGCGCGCCTTCCACTGGGCCACCGCCCTGCGCCGGTCCAGCATCCGGACCTGTCCCACCATGTCCTCGAAGCGCCGGTAGCCCAGCGCGGCCATGTATTCGCGCACCTCCCCGGCCACGAAGAAGAAGTAGTTGATCACATGCTCGGGCAGGCCGGTGAAACGCGCGCGCAGCACCGGGTCCTGGGTCGCCACCCCGACCGGGCAGGTGTTCAGGTGGCACTTGCGCATCATCACGCAGCCCGCCGCCACCAGCGGCGCGGTGGCGAAGCCGAATTCGTCCGCCCCCATCAGCGCCCCGATCACCACGTCGCGGCCGGTGCGGATGCCGCCGTCCACCTGCACCGCGATCCGCCCGCGCAGCCCGTTCAGCACCAGCGTCTGCTGGGTCTCGGCCAGCCCGATCTCCCACGGGCTGCCGGCATGGCTGATCGAGGTGAGCGGCGCCGCCCCGGTCCCGCCCTCGCAGCCCGAGATGGTGACATGGTCGGCCCGCGCCTTGGCGACCCCGGCCGCCACGGTGCCGACGCCGACCTCAGAGACCAGCTTGACCGAGACCAGCCCCCCGGGGTTCACGTTCTTCAGGTCAAAGACCAGCTGGGCCAGATCCTCGATCGAATAGATGTCGTGATGCGGCGGCGGCGAGATCAGCCCCACCCCCGGCGTGGCATGGCGCACCGCGGCGATGGTGGCATCGACCTTGTGGCCGGGAAGCTGGCCGCCCTCGCCGGGCTTGGCGCCCTGCGCCATCTTGATCTGCATCATGTCGGCATTGACGAGGTATTCCGCCGTCACCCCGAACCGGGCCGAAGCCACCTGCTTGATCGCCGAGCGCATGGAATCGCCGCCGGGCAGCGGGGCGAAGCGGTCGGCCTCCTCGCCGCCCTCGCCGGTGTTGGAGCGGCCACCGATGCGGTTCATGGCGATGGCCAGCGTGGTATGCGCCTCGCGCGAGATCGAGCCGAAGGACATCGCCCCGGTGGCAAAACGGCGCACGATGCTCGCAGCCGGCTCGACCTCATCGAGCGGCACCGGCATGCGGCCGTCGTCCTCGGCGGTGCGCAGTTCGAACAGCCCGCGCAGGGTCAGCAGGCGCGTGTTCTGCTCGTTGATGCTGCGGGCGAAGGCGCGATAGTCGTCCTGGCTGTTGCCGCGCACCGCATGTTGCAGGTCGCGCACGCTGTCGGCGGTCCAGGCGTGCACCTCGCCGCCGATGCGCAGGGCATATTCGCCGCCGGCATCGAGCGCCTGCCGCAGCAGCAGCGCGGCGCCGAATGCCTGCCGGTGGCGGCGAAAGGCTTCCGCGGCGATCTCGGCGCAGCCCGCGCCGCCGATGGCCGAGGCGGTGCCGCTGAAGTAGCGGGCGACGAAATCGCGATCCAGCCCCACCGCGTCGAAGATCTGGGCGCCGCAATAGGACTGGCAGGTCGAGATGCCCATCTTCGACATCACCTTCAGCAGCCCCTTGTCGATGGCCTTGATGTAATGCCGCACCGCCTCGCCGGGCGGCAGCGGCCCGGGCAGCGCCGCCAGCGTCTCGAAGGCCAGCCAGGGGTTGACCGCCTCGGCGCCGTAGCCGGCCAGACAGGCGAAGTGATGCACCTCGCGGGCCTCGCCGGTCTCGACCACCAGCCCGGCCGCGGTGCGCAGCCCCCGCGCGATCAGGTGGTGATGCACGGCCGAGGTCGCCAGCAGCGCCGGGATCGGCACCCGTCCGGCCGAGACCGCGCGATCGGACAGGATCAGGATGTTGAAGCCATCGGCCACCGCCGATTCGGCCCGGGCGCAGAGCGCGGCCAGCACCGCCTCCATCTGTCCGGGTCCGTCCGCGGCCGGGCAGGTGATGTCCAGCGTGCAGGCGCGGAAATGGTCGTCGGTCACCGCGCCGATGCCGCGGATCTTCTCGAGGTCGGCATCGCTCAGGATCGGCTGGCGCACCTCCAGCCGCTTCGCCTTCGACAGGCCCTCGAGATCGAACAGGTTCGGCCGCGGCCCGATGAACGAGACCAGCGACATCACCAGCTCCTCGCGGATCGGGTCGATCGGCGGGTTGGTGACCTGGGCGAAGTTCTGCCTGAAATAGGCGAACAGCAGTTTCGGCCGTTCGGACAGCACCGCGAGCGGGGTGTCGGTGCCCATCGAGCCGACCGCCTCCTGCCCTTCGGCCGCCATCGGCGGCAGCAGGAATTTCACGTCCTCCTGGGTGTAGCCGAACGCCTGTTGCAGATCGAGCAGCGCAGCCGGATCGCGTGGCGCGGCGGGCGGTGCCGGCGCGGCGGGCGGCAGGTCTTCGAGCACGATCCGGGTGTCGGCCAGCCAGCGGCGATAGGGGTGGCGGGCGGTCAGCTCGGCCTTCACCTCCTCGTCGGTGACGATCCGGCCCTGCTCCAGGTCGATCAGCAGCATCCGGCCCGGTTGCAGCCGCCATTTCTGCACGATCCGCTGCTCGGGCACCGGCAGCACGCCCGCCTCCGAGGCCAGGATCACCAGCCCGTCATCGGTGACCAGATAGCGCGCCGGGCGCAGCCCGTTGCGGTCCAGCATGGCGCCGATCTGGCGCCCGTCGGTAAAGGCCACCGCCGCCGGCCCGTCCCATGGCTCCATCAGCGCGGCGTGATATTCGTAGAAGGCGCGGCGGTCCTCGTCCATCAGCGGGTTGCCGGCCCGGGCCTCGGGGATCAGCATCATCATCGCATGGGCCAGCGGGTAGCCGCCCATCACCAGCAGTTCCAGCGCATTGTCGAAACAGGCGGTGTCGGACTGACCCTCGACCGCGATCGGCCACAGCTTCGCGAGGTCGTCGCCCAGCAGTTCCGAGCGCATCGAGGCATAGCGGGCCTGAATCCAGTTCAGGTTGCCGCGCAGGGTGTTGATCTCGCCGTTGTGGCAGACCATCCGGAACGGATGCGCCAGCCGCCAGGTCGGGAAGGTGTTGGTCGAGAAGCGCTGGTGCACCAGCGCCAGCGCCGTCTCCATGCGCGGATCGGCGAGGTCGCGGTAATAGCTGCCAACCTGCGCGGCGCGCAGCATCCCTTTGTAGACCAGCGTGCGCGAGGACAGCGAGGGAATGTAGAACTCGTCCGGCATCGCGCCGGAGTCGTGGAACAGGGTGTTGAAGATCCGCTTGCGGATCACGAACAGCTTGCGCTCGAAATGGTCCTGGTCGCGCAGCCCGGGGCCGCGGCCGATGACGGGTTGCAGGTGGAACGGCTCGGCCCGGCGGACCGACCCGCTCAGGTCGGAATTGTCCACCGGCACCGGACGCCAGCCGAGGAAGACCTGCCCCTCCTCGGCCACAATCCGTTCCGCCAGCGCAAGGATTTCCCCGCGCGCCGCCGCATCCTGCGGCAGAAAGAAATGGCCGATGGCATATTCGCCCGGCGGCGGCAGCGCGATGCCGAGCGCCGCACATTCGGCGCGGAAGAAACGGTCCGGAATCTGGATCAGGATTCCGGCACCGTCACCCGCGTCGGGATCGGCGCCGACCGCGCCGCGATGGCGCAGATTTTCGAGAATCTTCAGCCCGTCCTCGATGATCCGGTGCGATTTGCGGCCATGCATGTCGGCAATGAAGCCGATGCCGCAGGAATCGTGCTCGTTACGCGGATCATAAAGACCGCGGGCCCGCGGAACCTCTCCCCGCATTGCCCCCCGGTGCGGAATGCCGGCCAATGCGCCGGGGGCGGCATCCGGAAAACGGGATGTCGTTATCCTGTGGCGGCAATTACCCATCCGTTTCCTTCTCCTGTCGGCCCTGCCCGGCGCATTTCCGGCTGCTGCGGCAGCAGCAGACCCCGGAGCCATCCGCCGCCCCGGCTGCCGGACGCAGGTTTCCACCGGGCACAGCCGGGGAAATCCCGTCACGGCTTCGCAGAAACACCCTGCGAATCAATGTGTTATAGTCACTCCACGATATCGCGACGATATCGCCAGCCGGCCCGGCAGGCCGCTGCTTGCCGCCGCACCCGCCAGGCATCTGCTCCCGGAACGGGGGGTCTTGAGCACCGAAGCGGACGGAGTGTGACCGCAGCGCCGAAGCGAATCAACCCCGTGTAACAATTCGTGACGGAGCGCCGTCCCGATCGCGGCCACAGCAAAGAGCCGGCTTGTGCAGCCGCAGAAAATTGTTGACAGCGCGCGCGGCTCCGTCAATATGCACGATGGCCCCGATAATGGCGCCAGCAGGGAATGCCCTTGCCGAAACGGCCGGGCCTTCACGCAATCCAGCGCCGCGGCATTACCGCGGAGCATCAGACACCGCGGATTGAAGCCTGCCCTGGCCCGTTGCCGGCGCAGTCATGATTATTACCTCTTTCAAGGAAATAGAGATGCGGAATGCCGAGGACATCCTGGCGCTGATTCGCGAGGAGAAGATCGTCTATATTGATGCCCGCTTTACCGATCCGCGGGGAAAGCTCCAGCACATGACCCTGGTGGCGGACCGGGTCGGCGCCGGGTTTTTCGAGGACGGCCAGATGTTCGACGGCTCGTCGATCGCCGGCTGGAAATCCATCGACCAGTCGGACATGCAGCTGATACCCGACATCGGCTCGTGCCATGTCGACCCCTTCTATGCCGAGAAAACCCTCGCGGTCCTGTGCGACGTGGTCGAGCCCGACACCGGCGCCGCCTATGGCCGCTGCCCGCGCCAGACCGCCCGCAAGGCCGAGGCCAGCCTGCGGGCATCGGGAATCGCCGATACCTTCTACTGCGGCCCCGAGGCCGAGTTCTTCCTGTTCGATGACGTGCGCTATGCCGTCAGCGCGCGCAAGGTCGCCTACGAGCTCGACTCCGCGAGCGCGGCCTGGAACACCGATACCGGATACGAGCACGGCAACCGCGGCCACCGCGCCGCGCACAAGGGCGCCTATTTCCCGGTCAATCCGGTTGACGACGGCCAGGACCTGCGCAGCGAGATGCTGTCGGTCATGGCCGGGATCGGCATGAAGGTGGACAAGCACCATCACGAGGTCGCCACCGGCCAGCACGAGCTCGGGCTGGTGTTCGGCACGCTGGTCGAGCAGGCCGACAATATCCAGAAATACAAATATGTGGTGCATAACGTGGCCGCCGCCCATGGCCGGACCGCGACCTTCATGCCCAAGCCGATGCAGGGCGACAACGGCTCGGGCATGCATGTGAACATGTCGCTGTGGAAGGACGGCCGGCCGCTGTTCGCCGGCGGCCGCTATGCCGGGCTCAGCCAGGAAGCGTTGTGGTTCATCGGCGGCATCCTGAAACATGCCCGGGCGCTGAACGCGCTGACCAACCCCACCACCAACAGCTACAAGCGCCTGATCCCCGGCTTCGAGGCCCCGGTGCTGCGGGCCTATTCGGCGCGCAACCGCTCGGGCTGCATCCGCATCCCGTGGTCCGAGACGCCGGCCTCGACCCGGGTCGAGGCCCGTTTCCCCGACCCGTCCGCGAATCCCTACCTGGCCTTCGCCGGCCTGCTGATGGCCGGCCTCGACGGGATCAGCCGGCGGACCGACCCGGGCCCGGCCTCGGACAAGAACCTCTACGACCTGCCGCCGGAAGAGCTCCAGGGCATCCCGACCGTCTGCGGATCACTGCGCGAGGCGTTGCAGGCGCTCGAGGAGGACATGGATTTCCTTCTGGTGAACGAGGTCTTTACCCGCGACCAGCTCGAAAGCTACATGGCCCTGAAATGGGACGAGGTGCATCTGTTCGAACACACGCCGCATCCGGTCGAATACCAGATGTATTTCAGCACCTGACCCGCGTGAGGGGGGCAGGAACGCCCCCTCCTACCCCCGCACCCGCTCGCCGGTCGGATCGTAAAGCGGCCGCAGCGACGCATCCGCGCCGACCCGCCGGCCGGCGATCTCGATCTCGTAGCGCGAGGCGAGCAGGTCGTCGGCGCTTTCGCCCGCGCAGGGCACATAGCCCAGCCCCACACCCGCCCCCAGCGTGTGCCCCCGGGCGCCCGAGGTCAGGTAGCCCGCGATCCGCCCGTCGCGCAGGATCGGTTCGTTGTGGTAGACCATCGCCTCCGGGTCGTGCAGGCGGAATTGGAGCAGGCGGCGGGTCAGTCCGGTTTCGCGCCTGCGCAGCACCGCCTCGCGGCCGATGAAATCGGGCTTGGCCGTCCTCACCGCGAAACCGAGGCCCGCCTCGAGCACATGATCCTCGCTGGTGATGTCGTGGCCCATGTGGCGGAAGCCCTTCTCGATGCGGCAGGAATCCATCGCATGCATGCCGCAGGGGGTCAGGCCGACACCGGCCCCGGCGTCCAGCAGCACCTCGAGCACATGCGCGGCCATCTCGGCACTGACGTAAATCTCCCAGCCGAGTTCGCCGACATAGGTGACGCGATGGGCGCGGGCGGTGGCCATGCCGATCTCGATCTCGCGCGCATGGCCGAACGGGTGGCTGTCGTTCGAGAAATCGTCCGGCGACACCAGCGCCAGCAGTTCGCGCACCCGCGGGCCCATCACCGCCAGCACCCCTTCGCCGGCGGTCACATCGGTCAGCACGACGCGCGCATCGCCCAGATGCCGGCGCAGCCAGGCGAGGTCCTTCGACAGATACACCGCCGGGGTGACGATCAGGTAAAGGGTTTCCGCCAGCCGCGTGACCGTGACATCGGCCTCGATCCCGCCGGCGGGGTTCAGGAATTGCGTGTAGACGATCCGCCCCACGGGCACCGACAGGTCGGCGCCGCAGACATGGTTGAGAAAGCGTTCCGCATCCGGCCCCTCGACCCGGATCTTGCCGAAGGACGACATGTCGTAGAAACCCGCGCCCTCGCGCAGGGCGCGGTGCTCGGCGGCGCTGTTTTCGAACCAGTTCTGGCGGCTCCATGAATATTCGTATTCCCGCGCCTGCCCGGGGCGGGCGAACCAGTTGGCGCGCTCCCAGCCGCCGGCCTCGCCGAACACCGCGCCCAAAGCATCAAGCTGCGCGTGGAACGGGCTGCGGCGGACGCCGCGGGCGGTGGCCTTCTGCCGGTAGGGGAAATGGTCGGCATAGAGCAGGCCAAGCGATTCCTTCGCGCGTTCGAACAGATAGCGCCGGTTGCGCTGGAACGGCTGGTTGCGGGCCACGTCGACATCGGTCAGGTCGAAGGGCTTTTCCCCCGTCTCCATCCATTCGGCCAGCGCCATGCCCGCGCCGCCGGCGGATTGAATCCCGACCGAGTTGAAGCCGGCGGCGATCCAGTAGTTGTCCAGTTCGACCGACAGGCCCAGATGATAGGCATTGTCGGGGGTGAAACTTTCCGGGCCGTTGAAGAAGGTATGAATCCCGGCCTCCGCCAGCATCGGCAGGCGGTTGATGGCCCGCTCCAGGATCGGCTCGAAATGGTCGAAATCCTCGGGCAACTGGTCGAAGCAGAAATCCTCGGGGATGCCGTCCATGCCCCAGGGTTTCGCGTCGGGCTCGAACGCGCCGATGAGGTATTTGCCCGCATCCTCCTTGTAGTAGGCGCATTCGTCGGTGACCCGCAGCACCGGCATCTGTTCGAGGCCGGGGATCGGTTCGGTGACGATGTAG
>Ga0172382_10010730_pt1 | contig 12230 bp, 8 predicted proteins | sample Leawel138RmetaG_FD_122245 | JGI IMG/M metagenome (GOLD analysis project Ga0172382, IMG submission 122245) | Leachate microbial communities from a municipal landfill in Southern Ontario, Canada - Leachate well 138R metaG | ecosystem: Engineered > Solid waste > Landfill > Unclassified | place...
TTCCTATCTTTCCCTGTCGAAACCTTGGCGTCCCCATCAATAAGATACTATAATGTTGTAAATATCCTATTGGTGGAGACGGCGGGACTCGAACCCGCGTCCAGAAAACCTTCAGTTAACCAGATATACAGCTTGACTAGAATAATAACACAAAAACAAAATAAATCCACTTCCAATGAAGCACTTTTATTTCAATGCATTACACACTTTTGTCATCCTCCAGCAATTTTTCCCAACCCTTAACCCCCAATTGGGTGACTTTTTCTATATTGCTGTCAAAAATAGCACTGGCATCTGGGTATTGTTGTGTGGCCTTATCAAGGCTCGACTCCCTGATCAAGTGCAAAACAGGATACGGTGAGCGATTGGTATAATTGCTGATGTCATCGGGCTCTGTATCGGCAAACTGATAATCAGGATGAAAACTCGCAATCTGCAGTTCACCTACCAGTTCCAGTTCTTCAAGGGTAAGTTCAGCAATATCCAGGAAGTCATTAAAATCATAAAAGTCCTCGAAGACATGCGGCACCACCAGCAAACAGGTATCCAGTATTTCAGGATCGGTATCAATCAGATTTTCACACTCTTCAGCCAATACCGCATGCAGTTCTTTGACTGTTTCGGCACCGCTCACTGCAATACGCACCTGGTTTTTTACATAAACACTTTTGGCAAAAGGACATAGATTCAGGCCGATCACTGCATTCTCTATCCATTTCTTTGTTTTTTCCAGTATTACCGTTTCTTCTGAAGGCTGAATCGTTAACATAATATGTTTAACCCGCTTAATTGATAAAGTCCTATTGTATCCTTACTATTGCAACACTGCTTACGTGTGCGGAAACAATAAAACCGGCTCATTAACCTGAACAAGCGTGTAGAATGGAACGTTTTACAATAATTTCTGGCCAGTTAGCAACATCATGACCTTTGCTTTTATTATTCCCTGTGCGATCAATGACCGTGCCACCGCCCCCATTACCAATGAGGGGGAATCAACCACCCCTCCCAACGAATCTGCCGAAAGTGCCTACAAACAGCTTATGGCCACTGTCAGCAGCATTAACCAATCTGCCAAGGGTTCATTGATATCGGTAATTGAGCATGGTGCCACCGCCCTGAATGACAAGCAGAAAAGCGGTTTATTAAAACAAATCGACATTCTGATGGAATACAACAACAACGAAATCATCCAAAAGATTATCGAACAGCACCCAGAGCGAAAAGACGCCGTCAATCTTACCGAGCTGACAAGCCTGATCTGGTTTCTGGAAGTAGCGCAACAACATCAGGTTTTCAACCAGGTGAAACGGTTGTTTTTCATTAGGCCTGGCCAAACCTTTGACCCGGCCATTCATGCAATGGCCACCAGCAAGCCTGAAACCAAAAATAAATTCATTTTGCCCAATTCTTATCCTTCATCCTATCCATCAGGGCAAACCGGCAATATCTTTCTGCAATTCAACACCCGTCTATGGAGTTTTGAAACCAGCCAGATCGCATCGCTTCTGGACAGCCTCAGAAATATGCTGGCATTCATGCAGCAACGCTTTCAGGAAGACGGCTATGTAGACCTTGGGCACTGCATGTACAAATTCATTGATGCCAGCCATATCTTCTATGACCTGGGTTTAGCCAGTAATCCCAATCCCGATTAAACCAGTAACTCCTCTACCAAGCGGCATACACCCGGCTCCCAGCCGGGCATATGCAAGTTGAACACCTCTTTTATTTTGTGATTGTTCAATCTTGAATTCAGGGGACGGCTGGCTGGCATAGGATATTGGGCAGTGGCAACCGGTACAACGTCTTTCAATGCCAATGGCACTCCCATGGCACGTAATTGCGCGAAGATCAAGTTGGCATAGGCCAACCATGAAGTTTCTCCATCTGGAACCAGGTGATAAATACCATTCAATGCACTGCGGCCTGCCCCCGGCACCTCATTAAAATAGGCCCTGACAGCATGCGCCGTGATGTCTGCAATCAGATCTACCCCGGTAGGCACCCCAATCTGGTCATTCACGATAGCCAGTTTTTCTTTTTCCTGTGCCAGCTTAATCATTGTTTTGGCAAAATTACCCCCATGCGTACCATAAACCCAGCTGGTGCGGAATATCATATGCCCACACCCTGAATGGGCAATTTGCCGCTCGCCTTCCAGCTTGGTATAACCGTAGTAATTAACGGGATTGCCTGGCGCCATTTCCAGCCGCGCCTGCTCTCCGGTACCATCAAAAACATAATCACTGGAATAATGTACCAGCAAACCATGATGAGCCTTCAGTGCACAGGCGATTGCCGCTGGCGCTTGGGCATTAATCAAAAATGCCTGCTCACGGTCTGATTCTGCCCTGTCAACCGCCGTATAGGCAGCCGCATTCACCACCACTTCAGGCTTCAAATACCCAATGGTTTTTGCCAGTCCATGGAGGTCTGACAAATCACCGCACAAACCATGCTCATTGTGGCGGGACAAGGCAAACACTTCCCCCAACGGTTGCAATGCACGTTGCAATTCCCAGCCAAGCTGGCCGTTTTTTCCCAGTAATAAAATTTTCATGGTTCTTGCTTTATTCCTGTTTATTGAATACACCACCCAAATGACGATGCAGAAAAAGACTGACATCATCAATGATGGTAAATACCACCGGGATGACCAGCAAACTTAAAAAAGTGGAGGTAATAAGACCGCCAATCACGGCAATGGCCATCGGTGAACGAAATCCAGGATCTGCCTCACTCAACCCAAAAGCCAGGGGCACCATACCAGCCCCCATGGCCAAGGTTGTCATTAAAATGGGGCGAGCCCTTTTATGACAGGCATCAAGCAATGCCTCATAACGGGAAAGTTGCTTTTCACGTTGCGCCAAAATAGCATATTCAACCAGCAAAATTGAGTTTTTGGTTGCGATGCCCATCAGCATAATAAGGCCAATTAAAGACGGCATGGAAAAACTCTTTCCCGCCAGCAACAGCCCCAGGAAGGCACCACCCAGCGACAGGGGCAAGGCTGCCAGAATCGTGAATGGATGCAAAAATTGTTTAAAAAGCAAGACCAGCACAATATAGATGCAAATAATGCCAACGGCGATTGCCAGCGAAAAGCTCTCGAACAATTCTTCCATCACTTCCGCATCACCAATACTGACAATAGAAATTCCCGCTGGCAATTGCTGGATTGAAGGCAACTGCATGACTTTGTTTATCACATCCCCCAATGCCTGACCGGAAAGCTCAATTTCAAAATTGATATTTCTGGCCCGATCATAACGATTAACCACAACAGGCCCGGCCCCCAGACGAATATCCGCAATCGTACTCAGGGGCACCGCCCCCTGCGAACCAGGCACCTTCAGATCACTAAGAAACTCAATATCTTCAAGCACCCACTTTTGCAATGTAACCACAATCGGCACCTGACGCTGATCTACGTTCAGTTTGGACAATGCCACATCATAATCCCCACTGGTCGCCACTCTTAGGGTATCGGCAATGGCGACACTGCTAACCCCATACTCGGCAGCCAAATCATATTTGGGATGAATTTCAATTTCAGGACGCACCAGACTGGCTGTGGAAGATATATTTCCCAACCCCGCAATGGTTCTCAAGTCACGGCCCACATTCAGCGCAGCCGCCTGCAAGGCATCGGCATTATCCCCGGACAAGACCAGAACATACTTTTCTCCCGAACCACCTAGCCCGACTTTTATCCTGACACCCGGTATTTGCAGCAACAAATCCCGGAACTCATTTTCCAACACCTGTTTGACAGGTCGCTCTCCCCGCTCTTTTAACAAGATGGTCAAGGTGGCTTTACGGACATCCTGCGTGGTTCCTATGGCAAACATATCGCCACCGGCCGCCCCCCCACCGATACTGGTATAAATTCCCTCTATATACGCATTACCCGCCAGCAGGGAACGTGCATGATCGGCCGCTTCCCTGGTTTCTTCAATTTGGGAACCGGGCGGCAATTCAAGATAAACCTGGGTCTGGGAAGTATCATCGGGCGGCATGAAGCCGGTAGGCAACAAAGGCACAATCATTATCGAGCCGATAAAAAACAAGCCCGACAACACCACGGTTATCCAGCGATGATGCAGGCACTTTTTAACCAATGACAGATATATCCGCATCCAGCCGGCATCTTTTTCCTGCCGGGTAGCCGGTTTCAGGATATAGGCACACATCATGGGCGTCAGCATGCGGGCAACCACCAGGGAAGCAAACACTGCCAAAGAAGCCGTCCAGCCAAATTGCTTGAAAAACTTGCCGGCAATGCCACTCATGAAAGCCGTTGGCAAAAATACGGCAATTAATGAGAAAGTGGTGGCTACCACGGCAAGCCCAATTTCATCAGCCGCTTCCATGGCAGCCTGGTACGGTGTTTTACCCATTCTCAGATGGCGTACAATATTTTCCACCTCGACAATCGCATCATCAACCAGAATGCCCACCACCAATGACAAAGCCAGCAGCGTTACTACATTAACGGTAAATCCCAGAAAATACATGCCGATAAATGCAGGAATAATTGACATGGGCAAGGCAACCGCCGAAATCAGGGTTGCCCGGATATTTCTCAGGAATATCCAAACCGCCACCACGGCCAGCAACGCACCTTCATACAGCATATGCATGGAGCCATTGTATTCACCCTGCACGGGTGAAACCAGATCAAATGCCCTGGCAAATTCAATATCGGCATGCTTGCCTTCAAGCGTTGCCAGGGCCTCAAGCACCCCCTTGCCGACCTCAATTTCGCCCGCCCCCCTGCTACGTGACACCTCAAAGGCAATAACCGGCTGGCCATTCATGAAAGCGGCGGTTTCAGGATCGGCGTAAGCATCGGTAATGATCGCTACATCGGACAAGGTAATCACCTGGCCGTTGTTTAAGGAAATTTGTATATTGGCCAGTTCAGCCGCTGTTTTAACTGTCCCCATGGTTCGAATGGGCTGATTCTGCTGTCCCAGCTCGGTTTTGCCACCGGACAATTCCTTTTGGATATCCCTGAGTTTCCTGGAAATTTCGGCTGCCGTGGCCTGTAAGCCTTGCATCAAAACCGGATCAAGTTCTATTTTAATCTGACGCTCTACCCCACCGACCCGATTGATCGCCCCCACCCCGGGGACGGCCAGCAATGCCTTGGAGACTTCGTTATCCACAAACCAGGAAAGATCAGTCTGGTCCATTCGGCTGGAATGAACGGTAAAGGCCAGAATAGGCTGGGCCGCCATCTCCAGTTTTGTGACTACCGGTTCACGGATATCAGCCGGCAAATCGTTCCTGATGCTTGAAATGGCACTGCGTACATCATCCACGGCTTCCTGGGTTGGCTTTTCAAGATTAAACTGTGCCGTAATGGTTGCCACACCATCTTGCAAGGTGCTGAAAATATGCTTGATACCCTGCACCGTAGCCAGCTTGTCTTCCATTTTGCGGGCAACATCATTTTCCAATTGTGAAGGCGTTGCACCTTCAAGTACTGTGGTCACCACAACCGTAGGCAAATCAATATCTGGAAAATTCTGTATTTTCATCAGATGGAATGAAAACAACCCCATCAGGGTCAACAACACGAAAATCATGCAGGCCGGCAAAGGATTCCTAATGGACCAGGCTGACACGTTCATGGCATTTACCGCCCGGCCGTTTCAAATACCGCGTCTGCCACACGAACCGTGTCGCCGTCTTCAAGGAACCGTGCCCCTTTCACTACAATAGTTTCTCCTGAGTCCAGACCCGATAGTACCTCTACCCCGTCTGGCAAGGACTGCCCGATTTCTATTTTCCGCAACGCAACCCTGGCTTGATCCCCTAGCACAAACACATAATAAAAACCATCCCGCAACACCAGAGCCTGACGTGGCAAAGCGATGACTTTATGGGCACCCAACTGGAAGTCGCCCTTGACAAACATACCCGCCTTAACCTGGGAATCGGGAACAATATCCACATACACAATTGCCTGCCGGGTTTGTTCATTCAGGGAGGGGGATTGTTGCCTGACCGTGCCGCTAACCGAAATATCATTATTAATATGCAGCAGAACCTTTTTACCCGGCTCAAGTACACCCAAATGGCGGCTGGACACTGACGCCTCCCATTGCAATTTATTCTGGACAATTAGGTGAAAAAGCTCCTGGCCGGGGTTATAAACTGCCCCCAATACCGCCGATTTCGCCGAAACCACTCCTTCATAGGGTGCGAGTAACCGGGTGTAGGCCAAGCGTTGCTCTTGCCCAACCAGTGCAGCCTGGGCTGACGCCAATTGTGCCTGATTGATTTTTTCAGTGGCCAGGATCTGGTCTGCTTCCTGTTGACTGACGGCACCACTCCCCATGATACGGCGAATACGATTGGCGTTTTTTGTGGCCTGCTCCAGGCTAGCCTGTGCCTGAATGATGGCAGCCTTGGTCTGGTCGATTTCCGACCTGATCGTCGTGTCATCGAACTCTGCCAGAAGCTGTCCCGCCTGGACAACATCACCCACATCGGCAAACACCTGTTTCAGGCGTAACCCTGTGGTTTGCACACTAACACTGGCATCCTGCCAAGGCCGGATATTGCCCGTTGCCGACAAGGTTCTTTCTAGGTCAGCAAACTTGACCGGCTGTACGGAAACCGTCAGTGCAGGACGGGCCTGCTCAGCAGGGGTATCTTGGGCCCATACCCAAGATACCCCTAGAAACAGGCCTAAAAACAATACTGCGGATCGTATTGAAATGCCATGCATCAATTATTATCTTCCAGCGAGAAGTAAGCCGCAATGCCTGTGGTTTACTTGTTTACGTTAACCATATCCACCACAATATTGGCCGCTTCTTTTGCTGCGATATCAATGTTTTCCTTACGTTTTTTCTCATTGGCCAATTCTTCTTTCAGGTTACCTTCACCCGCCTGCAGCCCATCATCAAGACGGAAACTGCCTATATCGGACTCGCCCAGTTCTTTACGCCTGGTTTCAAAATCCTTGCGTTGGGTTTCCATATTTTCACGCTCACCGAGGCGGGTTTGATAGTTCAGGGAAATGACTTTCTGATCGGACAACTTACGCGCATAGTCCAATTCATCCTGCATTAATTTCCAGCTACCGGACTCATTGACCCGATCTTTATGCAAACTGGAGAGATTAACAATCGTTTGTTTCAGATCACCAACGGGCTTGAACGAAGCAGGGTCAATCGCCGTCCATGGCATGGCATTTTCGTAACTGGACTCACCCAGTTCCTTGGCATCAAACACAGTTGGGAAGATAATGTCTGGCACGACCCCCTTAACCTGCGTTGAGCTGCCGTTAACACGAAAAAACTTCTGGATCGTCCACTTCAAAGAGCCCAGTTCTTCATCTTGGGGACGACGCAAAAACTCGTTCAGGCCACGAATGGTTTGCACTGACCCTTTACCCCAGGTTGGATCACCCAATATAACACCACGCCCGTAATCTTGCATGGCACCCGCAAAAATTTCGGATGCCGAGGCAGAAATACGATTAACCAGAACCGCTACAGGCTTGTCCCACACCAGATCTGACTTCATGCTACGCACATTGGAAACCGAACCTTCAGCCGTACGAACCTGCACGATAGTACTTGGGCCGTCAATAAACAGTCCGCTCAGGTTCGCGGCTTCAGTCAGGGAACCACCACCATTATTACGCATATCAAGAACAATGCCATCAACATTGGCCTTGTTCAGCTCTTCAAGAATGGCGCGAACATCACGTGTCACACTTTTAAAGTTATCCTCACCACGGGCACGGGCATCAAAATCTTCATAAAAACTGGGGATTGTGATAACAGCCACTTTTTTAAGTTGCCCATCATTTTCAACTTCAAGTATTTTATATTTGGCTGCCTGATCTTCAAGGGTTACCTTTTGGCGTACCAGCGTAACCACTTTTTGCTTTCCGTCGATACCGCCTTCGGAAGGAATAATTTCAATTCTGACCGTACTTCCACGCTTGCCGCGAATTTTATTGACGATATCATCAAGACGCCAGTCAACCACGTCTTCCATAGGACCTTTTTCACCCTGACCTACCGCTACAATGCGGTCACCTGGCTGAATCTGCCCTGATTTGGCCGCAGGACCACCCGGCACCACTTCTCGAATTTGCCCATACTCATCACGCTTTTGCAATACGGCACCTATCCCATCGACAGACAGGCTGATTTGCACATCAAAATTCTTGGCCGAGGTTGGACTGTAATAATTGGTATGCGGGTCGGTGCTGCTGGCATAAGCATTAATGAACATTTCGCTCACATCTTCGCTACTCATGCGTAAAATCTGGTTGCGGTTATTAATATACCGCTTGCTTAAAGTTTCCTTGATTTTTTCATCGGTACTGCCCGCCAGTTTCAATCTTAAATAGTCATTCTTGATACGCTTGCGCCACAAATCGTTGATTTCTTCATTGGTTTCAACCCATTTGCTTTTCTTGCGATCAAGCTCAAACGACTCATCAACCGAAAAATCGAAATCATCCTTCAAGGTGGACAGGGCATGATCAAAACGTTGCTCTACGCGATCCCGGTAAATCTCAAAAATATCGAATGGGATTTGTAGACGGCCACTTAGCAGCATGTCGTTCATTTGATCTTTCACGGCAGAAAATGTATCGATATCCGACTGCAGGAAAAACATTTTTGATGGGTCGAGCATTTTCAGATATTCATCAAAAATCGCGTGGGACATTTTAAGGTCCAATGGCTTTTTATCATATTCGAAACGCGTCAGGATATTTGAAACAATAATTGCCGCCTTGGAATGCTCGACATCAGGGCTAATCTCTTGTTTCTGGGGCTTTTTCAGATTGCCTGAAGTGGCCAATTCTGTTTTGCCGGACACCATCTCTGCATATTGCCGGGCCAACACCGGCCGGGTGACCTGGGCCTGACCCATTTGATCTACCTTGCTGATGGTTTCGGAGTCGGCATATACACACCCAGAGGCGGCAATGAATGCCAACGCAGCTACTAACACTTTAAACTTCATGCGACACAATCTCTTTTCAGTAAAATCAAGCAATATCTACCTGCCTGATTTATATATATATATTTAACAGTCGGTTTTATAAACAGACCATGCCTGGATATAAAAATCGCTTACCCTTTCAAGTGCTACAACCCGGTATATTTGGCCGTAATTCTTTTTCACAAGATAAAAGACACTGTATTTTTGAAAAAGTTTATTTTATTTACCCTGTCCCACTTTTACAAAAAGCGGTTTTAACCGTGTTTTACCACAGCCCACCTAAAATTGAAACAAAAAGCACAAGACTGATATTAGCAGGATATTCGCCAAAAGTTACAGGAAAAAAAAGTACCCGGTAAATGCAAATGCTTCATCCTGCTACAATTCATCAAACCACGAACAAACCAGAGAGACATTCATGGCCAGCCATCTTCAGAAAACATCAACAATGGCACGCTTTAGCGACCTATTTTCCGTTATTTCCATATTATTTTGTACCAGCCTTCCCGTTCAGGCACAAAATACCGACTTTTCCGCCTGCCTGAACAGGCTACAACCTGAAGCACAAAAGGCCGGTATTTCAAGCCAGTCTTTTAAGCAGTTGACTGGCAATATTGTGCCTGATATGGGTATTCTGGAAAAACTGGATTATCAACCAGAATTCAAACAACCCATTTGGGACTACCTGGCCGCCCTTGTCGATGAGCAACGCATCCAGGAAGGCACCCAAAACCTCAGCCTTCACAAGAACACCCTGTCTCGCATCCAGAAAATCTACGGTGTTGACCCCGCAACGGTTGTTGCCGTTTGGGGAGTGGAAAGCAACTTCGGCCAGACTTTTGGCAAATACCCGCTTATCCAGGCTTTGGGTACATTAAGCTGTTATGGGCGCCGGCAGGCCTTTTTCCAGAAAGAATTCTTCGCCGCACTCAGGATCCTGCAATCGGGCGATATTACACCCGAGCGTCTGGTTGGTTCATGGGCGGGAGCTTTCGGGCACACCCAATTCATGCCAACGACTTTTGAGCGGCTTGCCGTTGATTTTAATGGTGATGGACAGCGTGACCTGATGGACAATACCGAGGATGCCCTGGCCTCTACCGCCAACTACCTGGCCAAAAATGGCTGGCAAAGCGGACAAGCCTGGGGATTTGAAGTAAAACTGCCCGACAACCTGCCCATTGCCAATGAAGGACGTAAAAAGAAAAAAACCATACAAACCTGGGCCAATAAAGGAGTTACCACTATCAACGGCAAAGCCCTAAACACCCTGGTTCCTGCCTCCATGAAAGCAGGCCTGCTTACCCCCGCGGGCGCCAAAGGTCCGGCTTTTCTGGTTTTCAAGAATTTTGACGTGATATATAGCTATAACGCGGCAGAAAGCTATGCCCTTGCCATTGCCCACTTGTCTGACCGCCTGAAAGGTGAAGGCGCTTTCAAGACAGCCTGGCCCACCGATGACCCGGGCCTGTCACGAACCGAACGGGTCGCATTGCAAAAAATACTGCTTCAGAAAGGCCATGATATTGGTGAGCCCGACGGCTTGATTGGCAGCAAAACCCGTGAGGCGATCAAAGCCGAACAAGCCAGATTAGGCCTGCAAGCCAATGGCCGTGCCGGACAAAAAATCCTGCGCGCCCTGCAATAAACAAATTAAACGGTAAGCCTCAGGCATAAAAAAACGCAGCGCTATTTTTCTGGCTGCGTTTTTTATCCATTTTTATTTTCTTATTTCCATCCGCGCTACCCCTTCCGCCTGAACGGCAAGGCTTATCGCGCACCTGCCCAGGAACCCTGAGCAGCCACCGGAAAGATCACTCCACCTGCTGACTGGCACAAACACTTCTTAAAAATGCCTCGCATTTAGCCAGCTGATCCAAGGCGATGTATTCGTTAGCCTTATGCGCCTGCTCTATACTACCCGGACCGCAAATAACCGTTGGAATACCGGCCTGCTGAAACAGCCCACCTTCAGTGGCATAAGCCACTTTGGCAATATCGGATTCTTTGGTCAAGCCACGTACCAATTGCATAATCGCTTCTTTTTCTGCCGTTTCCATACCTGGTGCATTGGCTAGTTTAATCAGTTCAATACCGGCAACGGCGTTTTCTTTTTTCATCTTCGGCACCAGGACTTCATTAATATAAGCTTCTATGCGCTCCAGAATTTCAGTGGGTGACTGTGCGGGCAGCGTACGGTACTCAAAAAGAAACTCACAATATGCAGGGACCGTATTAATGGCATTGCCTCCCTGTATGGTACTGGTTTGTCCCGTTGTAAAAGGCACATCAAAATACGCATCAAAGGGCCCTTTTTGCTTTATCTCATCGGTCAGGTCACGGAACATGCAGATAATACGTGCGGCATACTCAATGGCATTGGTACCCAAGGGCGTTAATGAAGAGTGCGCAGCACAACCATGGACAACACATTTGTATGCACTAATTCCTTTATGCGCCACAACCGGCCGCATGCTGGTGGGTTCCCCCACAATACAGCCTGCCGGTTTAATGCCCTTTTGCGCCAGTTCTCTTAGCATGATGGGCGCCCCCAGGCAGCCAATTTCCTCGTCAAAAGAAAAGGCCAGATGCAGCGGTGCTTTAAGACGGGTCTTGGCAAATTCAGGCACCAAAGCCAGAACCGTGCCAATAAAGCCTTTCATGTCACATGCCCCACGGCCATATAAACGCCCCTTGTCTTCTTGCGCCACAAAAGGCTCACTGTCCCACGCCTGTCCGTCCACCGGAACCACATCAGTGTGTCCAGACAACACCAGCCCTCCTTCAAGCGCCTCTCCGGTGGCAGACGGGATGGTTGCAAACAGATTGGCTTTTTTCCCGTCTTCATTAAACACCAGAAAACACTCTACTCCACACTGAGAAAGATAAGCCTTGATGTAGTCAATCAATTCAAGGTTCGAATATCGGCTGGTGGTATCAAAACCAATGAGTTTTTTAGTCCAGTCAAGACTGGTTTGCGGAAATGTAGGCATACCCACCCGTTGAATAAAAGAAACAATCCTGAAGTGTATCAGCTGTGCTGTTGTAAAAATTACATCAAAAACGCCTAAATGTTGGTTTTTTAAGACTGCCATAAAAAAACATTGCTTTATTAAAAAATAACGTGCATAATTACGTTCTTGCTTAATCTGATTTAAGTAATTGGCTCTTTAGCTCAGTCGGTTAGAGCGACGGAATCATAATCCGCAGGTCCCCCGTTCGAATCGGGGAAGAGCCACCAA
>Ga0172382_10010731_pt1 | contig 12229 bp, 12 predicted proteins | sample Leawel138RmetaG_FD_122245 | JGI IMG/M metagenome (GOLD analysis project Ga0172382, IMG submission 122245) | Leachate microbial communities from a municipal landfill in Southern Ontario, Canada - Leachate well 138R metaG | ecosystem: Engineered > Solid waste > Landfill > Unclassified | place...
CAGCATGCTGCTCACCGTCGACAAGACGGTGCTGTTCCGTGAGCTCGACAGCCAGCCCCTGCTGGCCCGCAAGATGATTGCCGGCTTGAGCAAGCGGCTGCACGCGTTTGTGTCGGACGTGAAATCCTATTCCCTGCATTCGGGCACGCAAAGAGTGATCGGTTATCTGCTGCAGGCCAGCGAGGCGGCCGGTGGCCCGGAACTGCGGCTGGCTGTGAGCAAGAACGTGATTGCCTCACGGCTTAACCTCACACCGGAACATTTCTCGCGCATCCTGCATGACCTGACGAGCCGGGGGCTGATCCGCGTGGACGGGCGCCACATCACCATACTCGATGAGGCGGGCTTCAGAGAGCACGGGGGCTGAGCGTCTTTCTCGTTGGACGAGCGGCGGCACCAGAGCTTCTCCCTATTGCAGCGCCGCGGATCTCAGTCATAATTATGCATTATGAAGCTCTGTCCCCACGATATGCGCGGTGCCTGTGGGGCGTCAGTCACCGGAGAGTCCGTGGGAACCCGTATCGTCCAGCAGGTGCTTTATCTTGAGGTAGCCGACCGGCTGCGCGCCATGATCCAGGCCAACAAGCTGGAAGCCGGCGCCTGGATCGACGAAGTCCGGCTCACTCGCGAACTGGGTGTGTCGCGCACCCCTTTGCGCGAGGCGCTCAAGGTTCTCGTGGCGGAAGGCCTGCTGCGGCTGGAGCCGCGGCGCGGGTGCTTCGTCAACGAGCTTTCCGCCCGCGATCTCGACGAAATCTTCCCCTTGATGAGCATGCTGGGAGGCCGCTGTGCCTACGAGGCTGCCAGGAAGGTGAGCGACACTGACCTGCAGCGTCTCGAACCCCTGCACCGCGAGCTCGAGTCGCATGCCCGGGCGGGTGACATCGATCGCTATTACGCCACCAACGCGGTCATTCATGAAACCATACAGTCTCTGGCCGACAATCGCTGGCTGTCCGATATGGTCGAAAGCCTGCGCAAGCTGCTGAGCCTCTCAAGACACAAGAGCCTGGCCTATCCCGGGCGCCTCCAGGAATCCTGTGCCGAACACCTGGCCATCTTTGCCGCCCTCAAGGCGCGCGATCCGGAGGGTGCGGAGGCGCTGACACGCAAGCATCTCATGCGTCAGCTGGATGCCTTGCACGCCCTGGCGGCCCAGGACTCTCCTTCCTCGGATGCCGCCCCCGCGTCCGAACTTGCCAAATACGATTCAGGAGCCTGATCATGCCTGCTACCGATACGGATACGCAGTCCCGTTCCCGAGACCTTGTCGTGGTCGAAGCCGGCCGGGAGACCACAAGCAGCAAACCTGCAGACACCCCCGAGCGGGTTGACGACAAGGCCAGCCCCGGCCTCATGGCCCGCCTGAGCCGCTGGCTCGAGCGCGATCCTTTGCCGGAACTGGAGGAAGTCCAGACGCTTTTCTCGGCCCGGTTGACGGATGTCGGCGCCAACCGCCTGGCCAAGCAATGGAGCGCCCGCTATCTCGCGTCCGACGCCAAGGACCGCCGCGCCATGCTGGGCAGTCTCGCGCAAGCCAGCGCCGCCCTTGAACCGCGGGAAGATCAGGGTCTGCGCATGTTCCGGCGTCTTTATGCCCAGGCGGAAAGCCTGAACCTGCTGGTCGAATTGCGCGCCGACATGCTGCGCTGGCGCAAGCAGATATCGGGGCTGGGCGTGCTGGAACGTGAGCTGGAGGGACTGCTCACCACCTGGTTTGACGTGGGCATGCTGGAACTGCGGCCCATCACCTGGGACTCTCCCGCGTCGCTGCTCGAAAAACTCATCCAGTACGAAGCGGTCCACGAAATCCGTTCCTGGGAGGAGCTCAAGCACCGGGTGGCGGGGCATCGGCGCTGCTACGCCTTCTTTCATCCACGCATGAAGGACGAGCCCCTTATCTTTGTTGAAGTGGCTTTTGCCCCGCAGATGGCAGGCAACGTCCAGGTCCTGCTGGACCCGCAAGTGCCCGCCGAGGATACCAGCAAGGCTCGCTGGGCTATTTTCTATTCGATCTCCAACACCCAGCCGGGCCTGCGCGGAATCAGTTTTGGCAACTTCCTGCTCAAGCGTGTCATAGACGAACTCCTGCGCGAACTGCCACGCCTGAAGTCCTTTGCCACGCTCTCGCCCATTCCGGGTTTTGCCGATTGGCTGGCCAAACAGGATGGCGCGACACTGCAGACCATGTTGATCGACAAGGCGGATAAACAGCAGGCCCAGGACGACCCGGAGGCGGGCCTCAAATGGGTGGAGAAGCTGCGCCTGGCTGCGGCCGGCGGTGTGAACGACGCCGTCCAGCGCACTGGCCTGCGCCTGGCAGTGCATTACCTCAAGACCATGAAGAACGGCCAGCCGCTTGACCCTGTGGCGCGTTTCCATCTGGGCAATGGGGCGCGGATAGAGCGCCTGAACTGGGCGGCGGACTGCTCTGCCAAAGGCATGGCGCAGTCCTGCGGGATGATGGCCAATTACCTGTATGAGCTTGACCAGCTGGACGACAACCTGGCGCAGCTGGCGGCGGGCAAGCCCAAGCTCGGCATGAACCTGAGGTGGCGATGACATCCTCCGAGGCGTCGGCAGCCGGCGGCTGCGTATTGCTGGAATATGTTCATGCGCCCGTGCCCGAGCCTCGCCCTTCAGGGCCAGGTCAAGCCGGGCAAATTCAACCTGTGGCGCCGCCGGCGCCCCTGAAGGGTCGCGCAGAAGCGTCGGCCGGCACGGATGGCGTTCCGCGCGGCCCGATTGCCTTGGTGACCTTGAGTCACCCCGGGCGGCTCAATGCCATCACGGTGTTCATGTGGCAGGAGCTTGCCCGCATCTTCACCGAGCTGTCGGCCAACCCGGACCTGCGCTGTGTGGTGCTGCGTGGCGCAGACGGCAATTTTGCGGCGGGCGCCGACATTCGCGAGTTCCCAACCTATCGGGCCGATGCCGCCGGCGTGCAGCACTACCACACCCGCATTCTGGCGCCGGCGCTGGCGGCCATTGCTGCCTGCATACACCCCGTGCTGGCTGAGATTCACGGTGTCTGCGTGGGCGGCGGGCTGGAAATCGCCAGTCAATGTGATTTGCGCATTGCCTCTGCGGATGCCCGTTTTGGCGTGCCTATCAATCGCCTGGGCTTTCCCATGGCGCCCGATGAGATGCGGGGCCTCCTGGCGCTGGTCGGGCGTGCGACAACCCTGGAAATCCTGCTCGAAGGGCGGGTGTTCGGCGCCCAGGAAGCGATGGAGAAGGGCCTGCTCACACGGGTGCTTCCACCCTCCGACGTTCATGCCGAAGTCATGCGCTGCGCCCGGCGGCTGGCTCGCGGCGCGCCGCTGGCAGCACGTATCAATAAACAGACGGTGACGCGTCTGTGCGCAAGCAGTGCGCCGCTCAGCGAAGCCGAATTGCAGGATTTTTTTCGTTATGCAGACAGCCGCGACCATCAAGAAGGTGTGCGCGCATTCTTGGCCGGCACCGAGCCGGTTTTCACAGGAGACTGATTTGGAAGGCAATGCCAATTTGTATGCTGTCCTGGCAGCAGGATTCCCAAGCGACCGCCAGAAAGTGGCTATCGAGACGCCTGGGCAGACTTACACTTGGGATGATATCGAGACGCTGAGCGGCAAGCTGGCGTCCATGCTGCAGGCGCTCGAGCTGCCGGCAGGAGCCAGGGTGGCGGTGCAGGTACAGAAATCGCCCATGGCCCTGATGCTCTATCTGGCCACGATTCGGGCGGGGTTGGTGTACCTGCCGCTCAATACGGCGTACAAGGCGGCCGAGGTCGAGTATTTCCTGACCGATGCCGAACCCGCCATGATCGTATGCGACAGCCAGAACCTGGCCTGGATCACCGAACTGGCGCGCAAGACCAACACGCCGCATGTGCATACCCTGGATGCGGATGGCAGCGGCACGCTGGCCGAGGCGATGGCCGGCGCCGACCAGGTTTTTCACACCGTATCCAGTCAGCCAGACGACCTGGCGGCCATTCTCTACACCTCCGGAACCACCGGGCGCAGCAAGGGCGCCATGCTCACGCATGCCAATCTGGCATCCAATGCCCAGGTGTTGAACGAGTTCTGGGGCTGGCGTTCAGACGATGTGCTGTTGCACATGCTGCCGATCTTTCATGTGCATGGCCTGTTCGTGGCCTCCCATGGCGCCTTGCTGGCGGGAGCCAAGATGATCTGGCTGCCCAAGCTCGACATTGATCAGGCCTTGCAGTATCTGCCTGGGAGCACGGTGATGATGGGCGTGCCCACTTACTACGTGCGCCTGCTGGCCGATGCACGCTTCACCCGCGAGACATGCCGCAACATGCGTCTGTTCATTTCGGGGTCGGCACCCCTGCTCAGCGAGACTTTCAACGAGTTCAGGCAACGCACCGGGCACACCATACTGGAGCGCTACGGCATGAGCGAAACCATCATGCTGACCTCCAATCCCTATGACGCCGAATTGGGGGAGCGACTGGGCGGCACGGTTGGCCAGCCGCTGCCCGGGGTATCGGTACGTGTCGTGGACGACGAAGGCCGGGAGACGCCAGTAGGCACCATCGGCAATGTGCAGGTGCGTGGGCCGAATGTGTTTTCGGGTTACTGGCGGATGCCGGAAAAAACCCTTGAGGAGTTCACCGACGACGGCTGGTTCCGCACCGGCGACCTGGGACAGTTTGGCGGACAAGGCGTGCCTGATCACTATCTCACCATCGTCGGACGCAGCAAGGATCTGATCATATCTGGTGGATACAATGTATATCCCAAGGAAATCGAGGAGGTTATTGATGCCTTGCCGGGCGTCAATGAATCCGCCGTGATTGGCGTGCCCGATCCGGATTTCGGCGAGGCCGTCGTGGCCGTGGTGGTGCCCAAGGAAGGGCAGGAGCTCGATGCCGACAGCATGCTGACCAGCCTGAAGGAGAGCCTGGCGAACTTCAAGATTCCCAAGCGGATTCATTTCGTACCGGAACTGGTACGCAACACCATGGGCAAAGTGCAGAAAAATGCCCTGCGTGATCAGTACAAAAACCTTTAAGCAAGAAGGAGGAACCGTCAGGGCCTGTCAGTACTGACAGGCCCTGTGGCAGTACCCCTGCCGGAGAATGCGGGGGCAAGATGTATCGATGCATCCCATTAATAAGAACCTTAGGAGACTCACCTTATGAGCAAGCGCTTTGTCCATACGGTAGCCGCAGTCCTGTCCGCCTTGGCGGTTACCGGCACGGCGCAGGCCGCCTGGCCGGATCGGCCCATCACTATTGTGGTGCCCTTTCCAGCAGGCGGTGGAACAGACACATTTGCCCGCCCGCTGGCGCAGCAACTGGGCCAGCAGCTCGGCCAGAGTGTGGTCGTCGACAACCGCGGAGGTGCAGGAGGCACCCTGGGGGCCGGCGTGGCGGCCAGGGCCGCACCAGACGGCTACACCTTCTTTATGGGTGGTGCTCACCATGTGGTAGCGCCCTCCATTTACAAGAAGCTGAGTTACGACATACAGAAGGATTTCACACCGGTGGCAATGCTGGCGCAGCCGCCACAAATCATCGTGGTGAATGCCGACAACCTGCCGGTGACCAGTGTCAAGGAATTGATCGAGCGCGCCAAGGCCAACCCGGGCGGCATCAATTTCGGGTCGGCCGGCATGGGCAGCACTCACCATCTGGCCGGCGAGCTGTTCTCCCTGAAGACGGGCATAGAGCTCACTCACGTGCCCTATCAGGGGGCGGGACCCATGCTCAGCGGTCTGATCACCGGTCAGGTCGACGTGGCATTCGATGGGCTGGGTTCTTCGGCTTCTCATATCCGTGCGGGCTCGATACGGCCTCTCGCTGTGGCGGCGGCCGAACGTTCTCCGTCCTTTCCGGATGTGCCAACCGTAGCGGAAGCAGGGGTGCCCGATTATCAGGTGTCTACCTGGTATGCCATGTGGGCACCGGCGGGCACGCCATCTGACATCGTTGACAGAATGGCCGAGGAAATCCGCAAGGCGCTCAAGGCACCCAAGCTCAAGGAGCTGTGGGCGAGCAACGGCAGCACGACGCCCGATCTCACAGGCGCCAAGTTCGGCGAATTCGTCGATGCCGAGATCGAACGCTGGGCAGGCGTAGTCAAGGAGGCGGGCGTAGAACCGCAGTAATCAAGGTGTGCCGGCACTGGCCGGCATGTCCGCCAGGGCAGCGGCAATGCGGTGGCAGGTAAGGGTGTAGAGCTTCAGGGCGCGCACCATATTCCAGGCCAGCAAGCCGGCGGAACCGGCCAGTGCGAGCGCGGCAGGCAGCAGCAAGACAGGGGCAAGGCAGGCGGCAGCGAGCAGCCCGATGGCGCAACCATGCGCAGTGAACTGCCGCATCGCGTCGCGCTCCGCAATAAAGTGTCTGACCTTGGGAATAAAAGGCAGGGCCATGGGTGCGCGACGCTGAGCGTTATGCCACAGCAGGAAAGGGATGATTTTGTAAAGCATGCCATTCACCGCGGAGATCGCAAACCCCGGAATCAAAAGCGTGCCCAAAAGCATTTCCAGCGTGGCCGGCGCGAGCGTCGGCAGCCAGGCGCGCAGGCCGCCCAGCAGCGCCCCGAGCACCAGGGAAACCATGCCCGCGTGCCAGAACCACGTCGTGGGCTCCGGAGCCGGCCGCTTGCGGGTCCACAGCAGCCAGGCGGTGGTCAGGCCGTAGCACAGATAGGCCAGGACCAGCAAAGAGGCAGCCAGCAGCCGGGGCAGGGTGGCATCATGCATGCTGGACGGCTGCCAGGCTCCGGAGAGCGTCAACACGGCCAGCAGCAGAAACACCAGCGGAGCCAGGATATCTGTCATGCGTCGCGGGTAAATCTCGGTAGCCTGGAAGATCGGTATTACCTGGTAGGAAATTCCGATTACCAGCAGGCCCACCCACCCGGCCAGCCCCCACAGCACGTGAAGGTCTGGCAAGCCATGCAACCAGGCGCCTGCCGGGGTGACGCCTATGCCCCACAGACCCCCGCGCAGGCCCGCCATGAAGAGGCCCAGCCCGACGGTAATGAGCAGTGCCACCAGCGCCAGGCGCACGGCGACCAGGATTTCGCCGGAACCTCGCGAACGCTGTTTCCAGTCGCGCAGCAACCCTCCGGTGACTGCAGCCAGAAAAACCACAAAGGCCAGCGCCAGCAGGACGACCGCCATGGCATGGAAAACCGGTTTCACGGTGATGAAGCCGGCAGCCAGGGCCAGCGTGCCCAGCGTCAGGCTTGCATGGACAATCACCGAAGTGATGCGCGGCTGCAACAGCTGGATGTGAGTCGCGACGGGAAGGATCTGCATCATCGCACCCAGCATGGCACTGGCCAGTACGCCAAGCGTCAAAAAGTGCGCAATCGCCAGGACGGTGGGGTTCCAGCGGATGTAGGCGGAATCAGTAAGCCCGAGCCAGCCCAGAGCAAGGGCTGCGAGCATGAGAAACACAGGGACATTCAGGAAGAATCTGAAGGCCACGGTCAATGGGGGTGAGCGATCAAAAGCTAGAGCCCGTTGCATAAAATCAAGTATAGTTGACCGCGCCTGTAGGATAATCTTGCTGTTTGCCGGTTGAAATCATCTTGACCTTTATTAAGGAGTACCGGCTGTTCAGGGCGCATAGTTCGATAGTCAGAGCCGGCGCCGGGCCAAGGCAAGTGGAGACAGGCGCATGCGGCGCGGGGGCATATTCACTGCTTCCCTGTCACCACAGTGCATGAATTTTAAGGATTTCTACCGTGTTGCAAACTGCATTGGAGCGACTCAAAGTCAAAGGCAAATCCCTGTTGCCGATCGTGCAAGGCGGCATGGGCGTAGGTATATCGGCGCACCGGCTTGCCGGCACCGTCGCCTCGCTGGGTGCCTTCGGCACGATTTCCAGCGTCGACCTGCGTCGCCACCACCCCGATCTCATGGAAGAGACGGGTCGCTCGCGCGACAAAGCGCTGATCAACAAGGTCAACCTGATTGCGCTCGATCGCGAAATACAGGCTGCGCGCAAGCTGTCCAAGGGCAATGGCGTCATTGGTGTCAATGTCATGAAGGCGGTCGAGCAATACCCCGAATACATCCGTCAGGCCTGCGAAAGCGGGGTGGATGCCGTCGTGGTGGGCGCCGGCCTGCCGCTGGACCTTCCCGACCTCACCTCCGATTTTCCCAAGACTGCCGTCATTCCCATCCTCTCGGATGTACGTGGTGTGGCGGTCATTCTCAAGAAGTGGATGCGCAAGAACCGCCTGCCGGATGCCATTGTGCTCGAGAACCCACGTTTTGCCGCCGGCCATCTGGGTACGCCATCGGCCGAGCGCGTCAACGACCCTTCCTATGCCTACCCCACGGTATTGCAGGGCACGCGCGAGCTGCTCAAGGAGCTGGGTCTGGAAAAAGAAAACATTCCGCTTATTGCCGCGGGCGGCATCAACAGTCACGAGCAACTGAAGGAACTCATTTCGCTTGGCGCCAATGCCGTGCAGATGGGCACCCCTTTCGCCGTCAGCGAAGAGGGCGACGCGCACATCAATTTCAAGCGCGTCCTGGCCGATGCCAAGCCTGAAGACATCGTCACCTTCATGAGCGTGGCCGGTCTGCCGGCCCGGGCAGTGCGTACGCCCTGGCTGGACAACTACCTCAAGAACGAAGCCAAGTTGCAAAGCATCGCCAAGGTCAAGCCCTGCACGGTGGCCTTCGACTGCCTGGCGGCCTGCGGCCTGCGCGACGGCATCTCCAAGCAGGGGCAGTTCTGCATTGATACCCGCCTGGCCTATGCCTTGGCGGGCGATGTGAACCGCGGCCTGTTCTTCCGTGGCAGCGAAAAACTGCCCTTTGGCAATGCCATCCGTCCAGTGCGCGAGCTCATCGAGTACATGCTCACGGGTCTGCGGCCGGCCCTGGCTGCTGTGTCCACCCCAAGCGTGCGTCTGGTCCCGGAACCCGTCCCGGCCTGACCGGGCACCCCTTTGCGCGGTCTTCGTTCGCCCTCGTCATTGAGCCCGGCGGCGAAGTCCTCGCGCCTGTCATCGTTTCTATGATCCGGCCGTGCAGCCATCCACTTGCCCGTCCTGCGGGCAGGCGCGTTGCAGCATGGCGACCGCGGCGCCGCCAAAAAGCAGGGCGGCGGATACACTCAGACCCACTGACAGACTGCCCCAGCGGTCACTGAGCCAGCCTGCACCCACTGGGCCAATGGTCTGTCCAATGGCGAACAGGCTGGTCACCACGGCCAGCCCGCTGCCCCAGGCGCCGCGCGGCAAATTGGCCTTGACGAAGCTGGTGGCTGCGGCCGGCACCATGAAGACGCTGGCACCGACCAGTGCGGCAGACATCCACACGCCAATGATGGACGGCGCCAGCATGGGCAGGACCGCGCCACAGCCCAGCACGATCATGGTGGCTGCCATTGGCAGCCCATCCCCGCGCCCGTTGAAGACCCGCCTCCAGACCCAGGGCGCCAGCAGGGTCATGCAGCCCAGAATGCTCCACATGATGGATGTCACGGCAGCCGCCGGCAGGCCTGCTACGGGGTTCTGCCTGAGCCAGGCGATGATGAAGGTGATGTAGGCGATATAGCCCAATCCAAACATGAAATAGCCGGTGAATTCCGGAAGACAGGGGCGCCATTGCCAGCGGGTACTCATGCCGGGCACACCGGGTTCTTCGACGCGGGTGGCGGCGGCTATGGACAGCAGCGTCAGCGGCAGGCAGATGGCGCCGATGGCAAGCCAGGCCCACGGCCAGGCAGCCGGCCCGGCCAGTTCGAACAGCCATGGCAGCAAGGCGCCGGTGCTGAGCATGCCAATGCCGCTGCCACTGAAGAAAATGACGATGGCGCGTGTCCCAATCACGCCGGCCAGTACGCCACCGCAGATAAATGCACTGGCGGCACCCGCGCCCGCCAGAAAGCGGTAAAGACTGAGCAGGGTGAAGTCACGCGTCAGGCCGGTGAGCAGCAGGGCCAGGGTGGTGAGCACGGCGCCCAGGGTGAAGAGCCGATGGTTGCCATAGCGTTGTACCAGGCCGATGGTGAGCAGGGCGCCCAACAGATAGCCAAGGGCATTGGCCGTGTTCAGCCAGCCCGCCTGGGCATAGTTAAGCCCCAGGTCGGTCTGCATGGAGGGCAGGATCAATGCATAGGCGAAGCGGGCATAGCCCACGGCAACTGCCGCGGCGCCAGAAAGCGCCCAGGGAAGAATGGCCGGACTCATCGTGCTGATTGCTGTCTTGTCTCGTTGGTTTGTACTTGTCATGGCCGGCGAGACTGCGCCCGTTACCCGGCACACGCATCATAGCAGGGTGTATCAGGCACAGCCCTTGCTGTATGCCCTGCGAGCGACTGCGACAGTCGTGCAACACAGGAGTGAAAAATGAACGAAGATACGATCAAAGGCCAATGGAAACAGCTCAAGGGCAAGGCCAAGGAAGCATGGGGCGATCTTACTGACGACGAACTCACTCGGGTTGAAGGCAACGCCGAACAGCTTGCCGGCCTGGTCCAGGAGCGCTATGGCAGAAGCCGCGAGGAAGCTGAGCGCGAGGTCAAGGATTTCTTTGACCGTCATCGCGGGCCGTATTGACCACACGCCTTGCGCAAGCCTCGCCCTGCAAGGCGAGGTCTAGCAGGGCACTCAACCAGCGGCGCTCATCCCGGGACGGAGCGCCGCGAACGCAGGTCATTGTTGGCCTGCGTTTTTTTCGGCCAAGGCACGCCGTTTGCTATGGAGGCGTCCATATCACCCACTGTGGACTCGGGGACGTTTGTATGAGGAGGGCGCATGGACGGCACGGCTTGGGCCATGATGGTTCATATCATCACTCTGGGTATGTGGAGCGCCGCCTTGCTCATACTGGCGGGGCTCTACGCAATGCCACCGGCGGCGCAAGATCGCGCCGACGTCGAGCGCCACGCCCTGATGTGCCGCTATGTGTTTGTCATTCTGGGTTCGCCGGCGGCGGTCGTGGCCATCATCAGTGGCTCATTGCTGGTTGCCCTGCGTGGTGTGGACGGCTCGTGGCTGCTGGCCAAGCTGGCGCTGGTGGCGTTGCTGGCGATCTATCACACTTACTGCGGCCATCTGTTGCACGCGCAAGGCGCTGGGCCGTTGCCGTCCCCACCGCCCTGGAAGCCGCCGTTACTGATCGGCGTTCCGGTGCTGCTCATCAGCGCGATTCTCGTCCTGGTGCTTGCCAAGCCCAACCTGGTGCTCGAACACCAGATCACCCCCCAGCCAGCCGGCTATCGACACCAGGGCGGCACCGAGGAGGGAGAGATAAAGACCACTGCCATGAATGGCATTCAGTGGATCGTCAAGACGGGATAGCCAATTGATGAAGCCGACCGCAAGCAACATGACCGCCATGACAAAGTGGCTCCATCCCGCGGGACGGTGGCGGATACCGCGAATGAGCAGCAATTCCAGTGTGCCGATGACGCCCGCCAATATCCCAAGCAGGGTTCCGCCGCCCGCCAGCCAGAGTGAGACACGACCCCAGAATGGGTCCTCCGTTGCCAGATATGCCAGATCGGTGAAAACAATGGCAAGCAGAAAGGCAATGGGGAAGGGCACCACCATGGGATGGATGGGGTGGCGGGAAATGGCCACAGCGGTGGGCGTGCTCCGGGGCAAGGGGTGTCCCAGTTTTTTCATGGAGGCATCCAGACGGAGTGAGCGCAAGGCGGTGCCCGCCTGTGGGCAAGCGGTGTGCCCGCTGAGCAATGAGGGCAAGGAGGCGCCCGATGCGCAGCCCTCAGGCAAAGCGCCGTCCTGTCGTCTCCCGGTCCGGACTGTGGCGGCCGCCGCCTGTCTCACGCTGCTCACAGCTTGTGTGCAAAGCCCCTTGTCGACCCTGGATCCGGCCAGCCAGGTGACACGTTCGGTGGCGGCGCTGTGGTGGAGCATGGCGGCCGGCACGGGCGTGGTTCTGCTGTTGATGGTGGTGCTGGCGGCGCTGGCGCTGCGCAGCCACCCGCCTCGGTCAGCCAACTGGCGCGGCGTGCGTCTGCTGCTCATCGCTGGAGGCCTGGTGCTGCCTGGAGTGACGATTGCCGTTTTGCTGGTGATTGGCCTGCGGCTGGATGAGGCGCAGTGGCCGCCCGGAGTGCGTGACGAGGCGGCCCAGGCTTTTCATGTAGATGTGATTGCACACCAATGGTGGTGGGAGCTGCGCTACCCCGGCCTGGAAGCGGTCGGGCCGGTATCGCCCGCCGCGCCGCCTGTCATACCGGCCCATGAAGCGCCGGCGGGCGAAGCGGGGAGCG
>Ga0172382_10010733_pt1 | contig 12227 bp, 13 predicted proteins | sample Leawel138RmetaG_FD_122245 | JGI IMG/M metagenome (GOLD analysis project Ga0172382, IMG submission 122245) | Leachate microbial communities from a municipal landfill in Southern Ontario, Canada - Leachate well 138R metaG | ecosystem: Engineered > Solid waste > Landfill > Unclassified | place...
CTTCCGTGGCTGACCCTGACCGCTTCACTGAGAACATTCTCCGGGGCGTGAGTCATTTCGAGAGACAGGATCATTGTCACGAGATCGAACTCGTTATCGGAAAAAGGCAGGTCTTCCATGTCACCTACATGAATGTCCTGAGCGACATCTCTCATGTCTTTTGTGACTTTTTCGACCGTTTCCCTCGTTGTTGCAAGGCTTGTTACACTGCATCCCGGGTTTTTGAAGAGAACCATGCTTGAGTTCATGTTGCAGCCCATATCGAGTATCCTTTCCCCGCGAAGGGGACGTGCCAGGTTCATGAACAGCGATGCCATTCTTTCCCCCACGTATATTCCCGCGGGGGATTCGAACCAATTTCCGCGGTTGTTCATGGTGTAATCGGCACATTCCTTCATGTCCGTTTTCCTCGGAATCTTATCCTCCAATGGAAGACATGGTTCGCACACATTTTTTACGCCTGGGGTGAAGTAAGTGTGATCGATTGCCTTCCGGCTTCATGGAAATAATCTTTTCTATCAACATCTGAAGGTGAGAATCCGAGCAGCCCCGGCGGAGTGACGGTTTCAAGTCGATTTCAGGTTCGTCTGACATGAGACAAGCCCTGAGACGGCCGTCGGAGGTGAGACGCAGTCTGTTGCAGGCTGCGCATAAGTGGCTCGACATCGCCCCGATAAACCCTATTATCCCTTCGGTCCCCACTACACGGTACAGCCGCGCCGGGCCGTCAAGGGAACCGGGAGGGGTATTCAGGGGTTCCAGAGGTATCTTCGTGTTGATCCATTGCACAATTTTGTCGCTTGGCAGGTGTTGGAAGTCTTGTTCCATGTTGTCGCCTATGGGCATGTATTCGATGAAACGTACCTGGTAAGATTGTTCCAACGCCAGCCTTACGAAACGGTCTATTTCATCCTCGTTAAAATCTTTTATAATCACCACGTTGATCTTTATGGGGTCGAAGCCCACCCGTTCGGCCTCCTCGAGACCTTTCAAAACGCGATTCAAATCACCCCCCCGCGTAATATTATAATACCTTTCAGGAACGAGGGAATCGAGGCTCACGTTGATCCGTCGTATGCCGGCCTCGTAAAGCGGTTTAGCCATTTTTTCAAGCAGGATTCCGTTCGTAGTGAGGCTTATGTCATGGAGACCTTCGATGCCACTTAGTTCCGAAAGGAAATCAACGACGCCTTTACGCACCAATGGTTCGCCGCCGGTGACTCGAACTTTGCCTATGCCCTTTGTTGCGGCGATTCTTACTATTCGGAGAATTTCTTCGTAGCGCAGGATGTCGTTGTGTCCCAGCCATGAGACCCCTTCTTTGGGCATACAATACATACAGCGGAGATTGCAGCGGTCCGTTACGGATACGCGCAGGTAGTTGATGTTTCTTTCGTATTTGTCGATCATATTTTACATCCGTCTTTCCCTGCATGAAAATTAGGTAACAGGAGAATTATCACAACCTTTCATGGATGGCAAGAAAGCCCGTGGCCTAATAAATAAATGCCGCCGAAGGCGTGGGGCTTTTCAAGTCGCCTGGAGAGATTCTTTTCAAGTAGTTATGGACTTGCATTTCATTGATGAGGCCGTTTATCATTGAATTTCCTGTTGAAGTTCGGATATCGCACATCGGTTGAACCGCTATTCGGGCTTTTCGTGAGGCATTGCGGGGGAACAGGTAAAAAAATAACAGAGGCGAGTGACAAGGATTCCCATTCCTTGATAAGTGGTTTAAGGTGCTTGGACACATCTTATGCGGGAATTTTCTCCCTGCGGGTGGAATATGAACGATAAGACGGTTCTTAGGCCGGGACAACAAACGGACATGGTGATTGGAGTGGACGAGGCGAAGGAAAGTATCGATGTCAGGCAGTCGATTGTTTACGATGTAGTAGATGAAGTGGTTACCGTGGCACAGCCAACTCCCCCTCTGGCCCGTTACGATATTCAGAAAGACATTCTCGTTACGGTTTTGTCCCGCCGTGGAGATACACCCGTTCGCCATGCGATCCCCGTGCGGGTCAAGGAATTGCTGAGGGATTACCGCCTTGCATCCGACAAAACCGTGGGAGCCGTCAATCTCGAAATAATCGGAGAACCCTACGAATTCAACCTTCGTATGCACTATAGAGTCAGGCCCTTTCTCGACAGTGGTTTGGACCTGGTGATTGCGGGAGCGAAGGTGAGTATCATCGATATCTCCATAGGCGGCGCCAAGATATTGTTGGACGGCGAGGTTCAACTGAATCCTGGATCGATAGTTGGAGGAAAGCTCATCATTGACGGTAATGAGCATGAAATCAGGTGCCGCGTGTTGCGACGATGGGATAGGAGCGTGTTGTCTTCAGGCAGGAGTTTCGATTATCTTGTGTTTGCTACGGTTCGATTTATTGCCGTGGGCAAAGAAACGGAACGACGCTTGTCACAAAAAATCCGTGAGATCGAAAGGATTCTGAGACAGCGGGAGCTGGACCTTAAAACGGAACGCGACAGGAAAGATATCCTGTCCTGATGTTCGGTTTCTTTCCTCGACGCCTTGTTTTTAGGTGGGTAGGTGTTTTGTCCTTTATGAGGGCAAATGACATCAAACTCGACGGTTGAACCTGTAGCAACTACCTTCCTGCATCTTCGCGTAAGCTTTTACTTCAGCCGCTATTTCAGTAACTTGTCCATAATGTGAGAAAGAAGTGCCCTGTGAAATAACCACCCCTATCGAAATGGTGAGGAGGGGAAACCGGCGTTCCATTCCCGACCTGTCATAGCCCAGAATGCAGCCTCGATTCCGATCTTCGGGATTATAGAAAGTTGGTATTATACGATCAAAGGCATCTATAACATCATGGCAGATCTCCTCTATGACAGGCGGTTCCGTGATACATACAAAATCATCCCCCCCTATGTGGCCGACAAAACTGTTTTCCGACTGCCTGTTTTTCGTTATGTTAAGGAGAAGCCGCCCTGTTATTCTCAGCACATCATCTCCACGGCTGAAACCATATGTGTCGTTGTAAGGTTTAAAATTGTCCAGATCGGCATAGGCTAGGGCGAAGGATTCCCCCCTATCGATTCGGTGCTGCAGCTGGCGATTAATGGAAATATTGCCCGGAAGACGTGTCAAGGGGTTTATTTCCATCATGCGCTGACCGCGTAGGCCGCATAATTGAACCCTCATGACTATTTCTTTTTCCACGTCCCTTTTCCAAATGTAATCGTCAACCAGAAGGTTGTCCCAGCCGGCAAACGGTTCATTTTCGTTGAGAACGGCCAGGATGGGCAACCCCGAGAACAGGGGGTCCTCTTTGAGAATGCCCAGCATTGGAATCGAGTCCCGGGACGATGTTACGTCAATTATTAAGAGGTGTGGCATTTCGTTGCATATGCTGTCGTAAGCCGACGAGAACCGGCTGAACACGACGGGGTCGCCCTCGGTTGCGAGTTTTCGCTCTAAAAGTGAGGTAACCGCGATATCGGAGGAAAGGATCAGAATGGTTCGAGACACTACCATACCTCCGTCTCCGAGGATGCAGCTTCTTCCAGCTCATCGAGGACGGCCTTTATGTCGTTGACCGACAATTGTAAGAGTCCCCATGCATCGGGATTTATCGTCGGCACGAGGTCGTCATGAGCCGTTCCAATTCCCTTGGCGTGCACTAAGGCATCGGAGACGTGTACGATGGCCGTTTCAAGTTGGGCCGATTTAGAAAGTCTGGGTCGGTGATGGTACTCGATGGCTTCGACCAGGTTGACGGGGAACCGCCACTTCCTGGCCAGCCATGAGCCTACGTCGCTGTGGGTGGCATCGAAGAAGACCCGTTCCGCCTCGTGAAGGGTGATACCTTCTTTGCCGGCTTTTGCCTGGACCTTTTCGTATTCCTCCGGAAAGTGGAGAATAAGTATCACCTTGCCGATATCGTGGAGCAGCCCGCACACCGAGACTTCTTCTGGTTCCTTAACCTGTTTTTTCTGGGCGATCCAACGAGCTGCAACGGCGCAACCCAAGGAGTGTTCCCAAAGTCCCTCAATATTCCGGCGCATTAACTCGAAGACCGATACCCCGAGAAGCAAGCCTCTCACCACATTCAACCCGAGGAGCATTATGGCGTGGGATATGGATGAAATTCTGTTGGGGAATCCGTAGGCAGCCGAATTGACCATCTTGAGGATTTTACTGGTCAGCGCCGGGTCACCCGCAATGAACCGGCCCAGTTCTTCGATCGATAACCTGGGTTTTTCCAGCATTCCCGATATCTGTTTCAAGGTGGCGGGAACGGTGGGAAGCGCCTCTATGGTTTCAACCCTTTCCCTCATTAAAGAGATATCAATGGTATCACTCATATAATTCAATAATGTGTTTCCGAACGATCTCCTTGATGTTCATCATGAGATCACTGCCGTCGCAATTCCTGAATCGATGGTCGAGAAGCGCCAGGGCTTCTTCCAATGGCATGTCTTGTTCCGACCGTCCTTCCACGAATGCATAATCTAGATTCATGTTTTGAATCCTGGAGACGAGACGCTCGGTAAGCACTACGCCCTCACCCAGGAATACCGCTGATCCTATGAGGATCGGTTTTGCGAGTGTCATTCCAGGTTCAAGCTTGTCCGGATGTATTTTTCGCAAACTTTTCCACTCCTTGGCGTTAGGAATATATCGAATTTTCCGCCTTATATCCGCCAAACAGGTCCCAAACAGGGCGTTGACGCCCGCTCTTGTCCTGTCGGGTTTTTTAAATTCCTACCTTTCATTCAGTAGAATGGCAAGCACTTTCTTCTCCCTGTCCGCCCACGCCCGATCTCTATGTTGGAAAGGAATCTTTCTAAACCACCGCGTGCGTCTGGAGAAACCATGTCGCAATGCTGAAGTAGATGATGATTCCTCCTACGTCTGCGATGGAAGTTATAAGAGGCGCACTGGCCGTTGCCGGATCGAGCTTGAAGCGGTCAAGAAGAAAGGGGAGCAGGCATCCCACCAGGCTTCCGAAAATCACCACCGCCATCATGGTCATAGACACCACCAACGCCACTTCAATGCCGGACCTGAAGACCCCTATGAGAGAAATGGCCATGGCCATACTTAGGCCAAGTATTATGGCGATAATGATCTCCCTTCCGAAGAGGAGAATCCAGTCTTTCGTTTTAATGTCAGCGGTGGCCAGGGCGCGGACCATCAGGGTCGCCGACTGCGCGCCCGCGTTTCCCCCTCCAGCTATGAGAAGCGGCAGAAAAAACACCAGGGCCACGACAGCCTCGATGGTGGACTCGTAATAGGCTATGCCTGCGCTGGAAAGCAGGTTTACGAAGACAAGCGCAATCAGCCAAGGAAGGCGCTTCTGGATTAACACCCAGGGGCTTGCTTCCAGGTAACCATTTCCTGCAAGACTTTCGCCGTATCCGCCGATGGAACCCATGCGATGGAAATCTTCGGTTGCTTCTTCTTCGATGATGTCATGCACATCATCAAAAGTGACGATACCCACGAGTTTGTCGTCTCCATTGATGATGGGCACGGCCATGAGGTCGTACTTTGCCATAATGTCGGCCACGTCCTCGCTTGTGTCGGTGGCTCGCCCGTAGATTGGATCATGATTCATGATGTCTTTGACAACTCCCCGGGGCGACGCCATGGCCAGTTCCCGCAGGGATACGACACCCATCAAATTTCCTTTATTGTCTGTTACGTAACACTGATAAATGGTTTCTTTGTCCGGCGCTTCCCGGCGTAATTTCTCCAGAGCCTCTTCGGATGTCATGTCCGGTTTGAGTGCACAAAAATCGGAGGTCATCACCGCGCCTGCCGTGCCCTCGGGGTAGGAAGCCAGTTTGCTGATGTCGTCCCGCTCGGTCTGGGTAAGAGCGGACAGGATTTCGCTCCGGTGTTCCTCGGGAAGTTCTTTGAAAAGGTCAGCCCGTTCGTCATGGGACATGGCTCCCATAATAACTGTCAAGGTCCATCGATCCATTATGGAAGCTATGCGGGTTTCGAACTTCACATCGAGGTAATTGAATATCTTGACCTGCGTTTCGACATCCAGGTGTTTAACGAAGGCCCATGCCTTCTCCGGCTCATAGGACTCTAGAATCTGGGCGGCATCGGCGGGATGAACGGAGGTGAAAAAATCGCGGATTGCCTCGAAATCTTCGGCTTTCAAGTAGTTGTCAAGCCGATCGATCAATTCTTCGCGACTTTCGTCATCGCCGGCGATGGCCGCTTCTAAAAGTTCTTTTAATTCAAGAAGGATTTTTTCCGACATAATCCGCCTCCTCCAACTGTCGCCCCCATGGGCGACAGTGAGGCGGATCAGGAGAAGATGATCAAGTTATAATCCGCCGTATGGGAGCCGGCCGTGAGGGCTTGAATAATGTTGTCTCGACAGGGGGGAAATCCGCTGTCGCTGGGTTTTGTTTCCGGGCATCTACTACTCGGAATATCCATGATGTATCGATCAACCTCGCTTAGAGGGTTTATCTTACGCCACCGAGTGTGGGGGGCGTCTCCAAGAAAACGTGCCTGTCACATATAGCAAAAAAGACGTTCTGTCAACCTTTTGAGCCGCTTTTTCTCTTTCGAAAACGTTTTTTCAAGACATACTTACGGCAAGAAATTGTCCCCTTAGTAATTTTTATTTGATATGCGGTTGTAATTTAAGTTGCATTTGTCATTCTCTATTGTAATATACGAAATCGTTCCGCCAAGGTGGCTTTAGAACGGTGGATGATGAATTTCAGGAGGTGATCTGTTCGTGGAATCCATTCGAATCGCTATTGCCGGGGTTGGGAATTGCGCCAACTCCCTGATCCAGGGTATTCATTACTATCAGAAGGGAGGGCCTGAAGAGGCTATTGGATTGATGCACTGGTCCATAGGGGATTATCGGCCCGAAGATATCAAGGTTGTTGCCGCGTTCGACATTGATGCCCGGAAAGTGGGGAGAGATTTAAACGAGGCTGTTTTCGCCCCCCCCAACTGCACCAAGGTATTTTGCGATGATCTCCCCTTATCGGGGGTGCCGGTGCGAATGGGAAGGATTCTGGATGGGATTTCCGAACACATGAGAGATTACGATGACAAATACACCTTCGTTCCTGCCGATGTTCCAGAGCCTGACCTCGAAGGGGTGGTGAGCATACTCAAAGAGAGTGGAGCCGAAATATTGCTCAACTACATGCCCGTGGGCTCAGACAAGGCAACGCGATTTTATGCAGAATGCGCCCTGGAGGCGGGGATCGGCTTTATAAACAACATGCCCTGTTTCATCGCGAGCAATCCCGAATGGGCCGCCCGCTTCGAAAAAAGGGGTGTTCCAATAATCGGCGATGACGTCAAGTCTCAATTGGGAGCGACGATTTCGCACCGCGTCCTGACCGATCTTTTTAGAAAACGGGGGGTCAGGTTGGACAGGACATACCAGCTCAACACCGGCGGTAATACGGATTTTCTGAACATGCTCAACCGGGACCGACTCGTTTCAAAACGCGAATCAAAGACGGAAGCGGTGCAGTCCGTGGCGGGACATCGCTTGTCGGGAGAAGACATTCACATAGGTCCTAGTGATTACATACCCTGGCTGAAGGACAACAAGGTGTGCTTCCTCCGCATGGAGGGGAGAATTTTCGGAGACGTGTCCATCAGCCTGGAAATGAGACTATCCGTGGAAGATTCTCCCAATTCCGCGGGAGTCGCCATTGATGCGATTCGATGTATGAAACTCGCCCTCGATCGTGGACAAGGCGGTGTGCTGGAGGGGCCCTCGGCGTATTTCTGCAAGCATCCCCTGCGTCAGTATACAGATGACGAGGCATACCGGATGACCGAGCAGTTCATAAAGGGGGCCTGACCACTGCTTCAAGACCGCCATATACTTTTGACCCTGGCCAACTCCAATCCAGTATCGGCATGAACGATTCCATGGCGAAAGGTTATGTCCGCCGTGTCCGCTACTTTTTGCAGCCGTGAAAGCACCCGGTCTCCTTCCAAAGCTTCGGAGGCGAAAAGGGCGTCCACGCGATATGGCCTGTGGGAATCGGCCGTCTGCGGGTCTACGGCGTCAACGGCCCATTGAATAAATACGGCATTGTTGGCGTGGCGGTTGATGTCTAAATCATGCCTCCTTACAAGAAAGGCCACCTCGTGGTCAGCCCTTACCACCGGTTCGGGCTCGCTGAATGTCCAGGCTATTTCCCTGTCTCCCTTTTCGTTCAGGACAGGAAGATTTCTGTCGATTCTCAAGGGTTTCCGGGTTTCGAGATTTATTAAAATCCAGCAGCTCTGGGCTTGCATCAGTTGATTGCCGGCTTTGTCCCGCACATCGAATTCACGTAGTTCGTAGAGGCGACGATAAGTATGACGCCAGGTGTGTAAGGTGATAACGTCATTGCCTTTCGGATAGCAATTCACTTCAAGCCGGTATTGTCGGATCACCCATCCCATGTTGCGCGCGAAGAGATCCGTCCATGACACGCCGAGAAGAGCCGCGTGATCACCCGCTGCATCCTGGAGATAATCTAAGACGGCGCCGATTTTCAACCTGCCGTCGGCGCCTATTTCAGAATAACGAATTCTGTAATCCCTCGTTAATATGGATTTTGTCATGAACGTATCTTTCACTTACCTTTCTTACCGCAGACGGTCATCCAGGTCTTTCATGAGATAGTCCAGTTTCCTTACTGCCTCATCGCTGATGTCACTTGTGGTTTCCCGTGTTTGATCGAGTAATTCCCGCCCCTTTTTGCCTAATTCTCCCAGCTTGTCACGGAAGAGCTGAGCGTTTTTCCGCGCAGATCCATCCAGGGCGGCGAGCATCCGGCCGTACATGTCCTTTATCGCGACACCTGCCGACTCTCCTTCCTCTTTTCCTCCTATATCCGTCATGTGAAGGGAGGGGACGGGGACTGTAGCGAGTTTCCCGCCTCCCGCGACGAAGTCCATTGAACTGTCTTGCAGGTATACATGCCTGATGATGACCCTCTTGCCGGGTTTGCCGTCTTTTTCAACGGCCGGTGAAACTTTACCATCTTGCTTGAAGCGAGCCGCGTAATTGTTGATATTTTCCATTATATTCTTGTGATTGTCACCCCTGAGGCCTTCCCAGGTGACGGCTAAGCCGTCGATGAATACTTCTTCGATGACCACCACATCACCCAATAGCGAAGACATGTCCATCTCAACTTTGAAATCGCGTACATATAGGGAGCGATCGGCGGTGAATCCCGGCGGATTCCCCATTACAAGCCCCTTGAGACCGAATTTTCCCGACAATGGTGATATGCTGACAGATTCGACTTTAACATTTACCCCGGTCGCTTCCGGTCCGATCACTTCTATTACGGTGTGAACTATTTTGTCCAGCATCAGGTATGCCGCCGTGATGCCTCCCCCGATAACCAGGACAATCAACACAACAATTATTCTGAACGCCCTTCTCATGCCGACACCTCCTTTTTATCAGGGCAAACCCGCTCCAGGGACATCCGCCTCCACCGATTCGATGCGTCCGCCTCGGTAGGCGGCATCTTTTGATGTGCATACAAAGAGCGTTTGCCGGTCAGGACCTCCCAGCATGCATGCGAAAGGTCTGGCCGACGGCACCAATCGATCGGTTATGGTTCCGCCCTCCTTAATCCTGATAACCTCCCCTGTTTCCGGCGAGGCCACCCAGATACCACCTTCCACGTCGAGACAGATTCCATCAGGGGTAGCGGGCGACACATCCGCCCACAAGCGGCGATCTTCGAGAGACCCGTCCTCTGCAATTGTAAAGGCGGTGAGTCGCCTGCCTAAGCTTTCGCCCACGATCAGCGTTTCCCCTCCCGGGGTGATTACGCTACCGTTGGGAAAGGCCATGTTTTCCGCCGCCGCGCGGGCGCCGCCTCCTGGTTCTACAAGTATTATTTCCGCGGGAGCAAATGATTCCTGACGGGCGAGGTCGAAGCCGAAATTGCCGATATAGGCTCGCCCGCGGCTGTCAACAACCATGTCGTTAAGGTGGTATGAGGCCGTGTCGAAGAGGTTCGCCACTTCAGTCAGTACGGGGGGATCGAGGCGCAACAATCGTCGGTCGACCATGGAAACGACAAGTAACCGACCGTCCGGCAGCCAACCCAGGCCCGACGGAAATCCAGGGACTTCTATCACGGCCTCCAGGTTACCTGAGAGATCGATGGTCATGACCCATCCGGCATTCATATCGGAAAACCATAGCTTGTCGCCATGCCAGCGGGGAGCTTCGGGGAACATGAGTCCTTCCGCGAAAATGGCGGTTTTTTTCATGGTGAAATCCGCTTCAATTGAAAATGTCCTACACTATACACGCTTGCCGATTACGATTCAAATGTTTAATGTGGTCGATATTCCATCATGTTCATAATACAGAATTGCACAAATACATGACAGATTTTGAAGACATGCACGGTGAGGCCGTTCGCCTATGGAATCGACCTACGGGAACAAATGATTATTTTTGATATTTAATGCATGCCTGTTGACCCGGGAGGGGACGAAATGCATGCAAGGTTTTCATGACGTAACGAACTTTTCCCCCAAAATGGCTTGGTTTCATTCTCCACACATAAGTAAGGTAATGTTCCAGGGTCTTTTGCACGTGTTCTCGAATTATCGCAAAAAGATTCTGTCGCTTCTCACGGACCCTGTTGATAACCTCCATCAGTTCTGGTAGGGTAATCTCCATTTTTATGGCGCTTCTCCTTTGTATATGGTTTCTTGACCAAAACCCTTGTAAATGAAAGGTGTCCAAAAAACCCTAGACCGACACAAGAGGAGGCAGCTTTGATCTCTATAGTGGATGAAAACCCCAGGCAAGAAATTGAAGACGCTATTTATTCCGGAGACCCGCATAAACTGTTGCGTATAAGTGGTATGCTGCATGGCCACTATTGTCCCTTTTCAGCGCTTGGTGTCAAGGCAGGCGCCCGAGCGATGAGGGAGTTGGGCATAAGAAAGGCCACAGGCATGGAAGAGGTGGTAGCCATAGTAGAAACGAATAGCTGCTTTAGTGACGGAGTCCAAATTGTGACCGGTTGTACCTTTGGCAATAATTCCCTGATATACCGGGACTATGGCAAGACCGCCTTCACACTGGCAAAGCGAAGCGGCGAAGGTTTACGGATATCCGTAAAACCTGACTGTGTGCAAGAGCGGGCTCCTGAGGCGGCAAACCTTTTCCGCAAAGTCATCGTTGAGCGGCAGGGTACCGAAGAAGACCAAGCAAGGTTAAGGGAGTTGTGGGTGGATATATCTTTCAAGATGCTCGATGTCCCTGACGAGTATGTGTTCTTTATCAAACGCATCAATGTTGAAGTGCCGTCCTACGGACGTATATTCGATAGCGTTAAGTGTTCCGTATGCGGAGAAAATATTATGGAGCCCCGTGCCAGAATCAGGCGAGGCGAGCCAATCTGTCTCCCCTGTTCGGAAAGTGAGTACTACCAACTCACGGGAGATGGTATGTCAATCATAACTCCTCGAATGAAGTAGAAAATCTTCAACTGAAAGGCGGTCTATTATGCCCGCGGCACCTAAATTTTTGTCTAAAATAGCGATTATTATTCTAGTCATTCCCCCGCTATTGCTGCCGGCTTGCAGTAATGATGCCGTCCCGACCAGCCCACAGGTTGAATCCTACACAATAGCCGATTCCACCGGTGACTGGGGGTTTCCTTCTCCCTACGCATCTTACTCCCGTGGACCTGGTTATGTCCGCATGAGCTTCGTCTTTGAGACCCTCGTCTGGAAGAATGCCGCGGCGTTTGTTCCCCAACTGGCATGCAAGTGGTCGTACAATTCGGATGATAATTCCTACACATTCGAGCTGCAGCAAAACGTCAAATGGCAAGATGGCACTGATTTTACTGCCGATGACGTGGTGTTTACCTATAACTATACAAAGGCCCATCCCTACCAGTGGGTGGATAACAGCATTGTGAAGTCCGCCCAAGCACTCGATAGATATACAGTTAAGCTTTGTCTCGGCAAACCCTATGCCCCATTTCTACAGAATGTTGCCGGTGTCCAGCCGATCTTACCGAAGCACATATGGGGAAACGTGATCGCTCCCGAGGAATTCTTGACGCCCGATGCCGTAATAGGCACCGGACCTTACATACTCGCTGATTATAGCAAGGCGCGCGGTACCTATCTCTACAAAACCAATGATAATTACTATCTGGGCAAACCGGCTGTTGATGAAATAAAGTTCGTTAAGATAGCC
>Ga0172382_10010734_pt1 | contig 12227 bp, 8 predicted proteins | sample Leawel138RmetaG_FD_122245 | JGI IMG/M metagenome (GOLD analysis project Ga0172382, IMG submission 122245) | Leachate microbial communities from a municipal landfill in Southern Ontario, Canada - Leachate well 138R metaG | ecosystem: Engineered > Solid waste > Landfill > Unclassified | place...
ATATTTTCCGTACTCCCAGAAGACCCCGGCTCTGGTCATTCTCCAAAGCAACTCAGCTCCGGTAATATAGGCGGCATAAGGAACAACTTTTACCAGATTGTCCGCCGTTAACGCCGTCCAAAGACCCAACAAGAGCACAAGAAGCGCGTGTATAGTCGCCGCGATTCTAAAATTTCGGAACAGAAAGGCCAGGCCTACGTGCAACAAAAGCATTAATACAACACTTGCCAGGCTACTCTGAGGAAAAGTCAGGGGCGTAGACCCAACATCGGTTCTATATCTTGCAAGCCGCATTGGTTGGTTTCTCCAGGTTTATATTCCAGGTTTTATTAAATAATTTCTTCACATCACTTAGGTAATGCTCGTAGGTGAAGGAGTCAGTCATCGCCAGACCATTAGTACTCTCAATTTTCCACCTTGCGTGATTCTCAGTATAACTGATGATAGCATCGACGTAAGAATCTATGTCATCAGCGGGTATGGCTTGCCCAGTCTGTGCTCGGGAAAGGATAAGCGGGATGCTGGAGGTTGTGCTGGCCAACGGAACCACGCCATATGCCATAGCCTCACTAAGCACTTTAGGCCAACCTTCAGATGATGAAGGAAGCAACACAAGGTGGGCCTCCCGATAATAATCATTAATTTCAAGCCGCTTTTTCCAGCCTAAAAAGTCAATCCGACCTGCCAGACCATGCTCTGATGCGACCTGTTCATAAGCTTTTCTGTTAGGTCCATCGCCGATTATGTTAATATGGAAGTCGCTCCCCCTCTGGAGCAGACCAGCAGCAATCTGGATAACTCGCCCAACTCCTTTTTCGATTTCTACTCTGCCGACAAAAAGGAGCTCAAGGGGTGCTGAGATTTTTTTATCTACAGAAGTCAGACGGGCCTGGTATAGCTCTGATCTTGAAAAGGATGGATTATTGAAGCTTAAGATATGGTCGAGCTGGTCAACCCAATCGCCATTGACCGTGGCAACTCCATGATGGCAGTTTTTTCCTATCCAAAAACGTTGGAACCGATAAGACAGTGGCTCCCGTTTTAAGGGCTTCCAATTACCCGCATACTTGACCCAACACGGTTTACCCTTACCCCATAGGCGCTGTGCCAGCAGAGCGACCAGACTGATCCCAGCCGGACAGCGGATGTGAATGACGTCTGCTTTTAACATCTCTCGCTTCATAGCTGCCAACCAGGATGGGGTCCTCCAAAGAATTGAAGCTTTATCAATTATACGGTTTCCCCCAGCAGGTTTAACAGCAACGAATTGGATATTTTCTTGGGAATAGGGAAGCGAACTATGTGGAGCGGATTCGGAATGAAGAGGCGCAAGATGAACGACCTCGCCAAATAGTGTTGCCAGTTGATCTATTTCACGCACAGTTGATCCCCAACCGGAAATCTCGCCGTTTAGTAGATAATGCGGGGTATGGGAAATCACCAATAGATTCATCTCAGCTACCCGTCTGGATTTGTTCAAAAAACTGGAGGTACGATTCACCAACCTGTTCCCAGGTTTGCTCATCGTTTGCACGTCGATGCGCTGCCGCAGATAATTTCCGCAGTAAGATAGCTGAATCAATCAGACTGTTTACAGCATCCGCAATCGGAGTTATCTCTCTCTGGGGAACAAGAATGCCGGTCACACCGTCCTGCACGGCCTCAGCAAGACCTGAATTGTCACTGACTACACTCGTCTTTCCACATAAGGCAGCTTCAATGACTGCAATGCCATACCCTTCAAAATCTCCATTCTTAAGCTGCTGACTGGTCATTATGAACAAATCACAAGTGTTGTAAAGGTTCAACAACGTATCCTGATTAACTCTGCCCCAAAAATGGATGTGATCGGAAACCTCCAGCTGTGCGGCAAGCGCTTCTAATTCCTTCTGCATGGTTGGCAGCCCTGCCATCCAGTAAACCAGTTTGGGGTGCTTCGAGACCATTGCAGGCAGCGCGCGAATAACCCACTCCTGTCCTTTGCGAGCAGATACATTCCCAACAGTCAGCAGCACGAACTTCTCCTCAACCCCATATTCCTTTCGGAAGTCTTCAATTACAGCAGGCGATTGGATATGAAAGTATTGCGCGTCCGCGCCATTATGAATAACCTTTACGGCCGGACGAGTGATACCCAGTGAGGCCATACGCCCGCGTGTGTAGTCACTAACACAGACAACAGCACTCGCCTGGTTACAGGTGAGCCGCGTCAGGAGTGAACTTGCACCAAATTTTGTGCCAAACTCAGTTCCATGACCAACCACCACCCAGGGAATGCTTTTCCTACTCAAAACAAAGGCACTTAACCAGATAGAACGTTCGCCGGAAGCCAAAACTACATCGGGCTTGAAGTCATGCAAGGCTTTCTTCGTCAACTTGGCTCGTGAAAGGGCTTTTGAAAAAGAGGTGTTTCTACCGCTGAAGGTAATTATCGAAAAAGAATGGCGACTGTTGAATGCGGATAATTCGGATTCACTCGCATAGTCTTGCGGGGATAAAACCAGAACTGGATGATCTTTATCTGAGAAATACCTGGCCAGTTGATAGGCATGAGTACCAATCCCTCCTGGTCCTGGAGGGAATTCTGAACTCAAAATCAATATTCTCATCAGGGGGCCTCGTTCTGCAAGTCTGGTATCTGAGGGTAAGTCGTTAACATTTGTTGTGCAATCTCCTCACGCTTATTGACGAGATGGATGTTTGCCGGCAGGGAAATTGTGCTGACCAACACCTTGAGCAGACGCTTCCAGGCTGGACCTTTCAACCTAAAAGTACCAAATATGTCGATCCATAATCTTTCACGCACTTGCTTGGGTGTGAAATACCGCTTGCTTAAATATAAGTCCGATACACTTGGCAGCACTCTCGAAAACACCTTGCTGCGAGAAGCGGCATAAGTATTAACCCGGGCTTTGTGCTCTCTCAAGCCGCCCACAGGAGCATGATGATGCAAAACCTCGACCTGCGGATTGAGGATCATCATTTCTCCACTGAGATAAAGCCGCATGCCCAGATCATGGTCTGCTCGCTGACCGCGGTCGTATGCAAGGTCGAATAAGCCTGTTTTATGCAAGACGCAGCGCCGGATCATCGAGTTATTGGTCGGGAAGACATCGCTGGCACGCTTGAAACGAAAATCTATTGGCAGTTCTCCAGTGCCAGTTTCCAGGGCAACTCCACTGGAGATGTTTGTTTGGTGGAAAATCAAATTTGACAGGTGTTTTTGAATCAGGTCCGGCTGAATTTCATCGTCATCATCAAGAAAGAGAATGAAGTCCCCTTTTGACTTCTGTAACCCCAAATTTCGCGAGCAACACTGCCCAGCCTGATCAAGAAAGAACCATTGAATTGGGAGGTCGGCAAACTCATCCTTCAATCCCAAATCCCTTTCTGCTGCTGGTGTTTGATCGACAACAAGCACCTCAAAGGGCGGGACGGTTTGCCTGCGCAATTGATCTAACAGCGTGCGCAGATAGGGATAACGCCTGAGTGTTGGAATAAGGACGCTCACCGTGGCAGAAGAAGGATCTGAACGCGCGGTGTTTACCCGCTCGAGAGGGCACACCATTTCGGCAACGGGAAATTTCCGGACCTTCCTCCAAACTATGAGCAGGTCTAAGGGCCTTGCAAAGCCGGTCAACATTCCTCGAAACACCGCCCAACGCAACCATTGCTCTCCAAAACTGTACTTCAGGAAGAGCAGTTGGTCCTGGACAGAGATGTCTACCTCTGTATTTACAAGACTTTGCTCCAACAAATTTGGTACATGTCTGATAAAAGCGCCCTTGCGAATATAGCGAAAACCCAACTCCAGACTAGCCATTTCAAGAGATTCAAATTCGGACCTGGGACCCCCCAATTGGCGCAAAACATCAGCACGCACCAAACAGGCTCGTAAAGAAAGACGCCAGGAAGTCGCTTCGATAGAGCTGTCTGGATCGCGGTTGAGCATCCAGGTGGGTGAAACAAAGTCGATAATCTCTGGCTGGCCTTCTAAACCCAAAGCCAGGCCCGCATGCCAGCAATCAGCGCTTGATTCCAGAAGTTGAAGCAGCAACTCTTCGTTCGGATGGCCGCATCGGGAATCCCAGAAAAACCAGGCATCTGGGTGGCCTTCCTCAAGATTGTTGTCGAGAATCGCACAAATTTCAGTGACACGAGGCTGGCATGGAAAAACTTTACCTAACCCCCAGCCTGGGTGTTCGCTTTGGTCAGTCAGAAAGAGCAAATTGATGATCTTCACAAGCAACCTTCATAGAAACTTTCCCAGGCATCAAGCTGCTGGTGAAGCTGGAAAAAGGATTCAACTCGCACGCGTCCGGCAAATCCCATTGATCGCCGCAGCAAAGGATCCATTGAGAGAAGTGTCAACTTCGCTGCAGTAGCCTGCACGTCCCGATTGGGCACGATAAACCCTGTAACGCCATCCTCCACATTCTCCGCCAAACCACCCGCGTCTGAACAGACAACCGGCACCGCCATAGCCTGTGCCTCCAGCACCGCGTTGCAAAACCCTTCAGAGATTGAACTGTGTAAAAAAATATCCGTTTTCTCAAGAGCTTGAATAACCTTTTCGTGCGAAAGGCCACCGACAAACTCAACCGTATCTTCAAGTTTCAACTGATGGCGGGCGAAAGTTAGAGCATCACGGTATTCGCCATCACCGACAATCTGGTAGTGACACTTTATGCCCTGATCCTTAAGAATCTTGATTGCCTGCAAAGCGAACTCATAACCCTTCTTCCATTCCAACCGACCGACACTTAATATCTTAATTGATTCGCCTAGTGCTTGCGCAAATTGAGTAACCAGGTTTTCCCTGGCAGGGAATCGGCTCAGATCAATGGCTGGTGGAATGAGTTTATGTGGCATCTCAGGTGGGCAGCCGCGCCGCACCGCGCGATTCCATAAATCTTCACCCAGAAAATGACAAGAGTCAACCTGTTCCCAGATCTCTTGGTAATGCTCTGGCTGATCCAAACCCACAAAATTAAGGTCATAGCCTCGAAAACTGACAGTCAGTTTACCGTCCAACAACTCTTTTAGGTGCGTCCTGCCGACCGCGAGAGATCCAAACTCAAAATGGATTATGTCTGGTTTGAGACAAATCAACTCCAGGTCCAAATAAAATCGACGAAGGATATCCCAACCAAATCGGTTGGATCCTTTGCGCAGGTAATTCCATGCTATTTTGGGTGACCGAGCCAAACCACGGACCAACGAAGGAATAATCAGTAAACCCGCCAACCAGCGAGGGCTTTGTGGCCAGGTTACATGAACACGCTCTCTGAAATCAGGCTGCGCCAAAAGTTGAGAAAACGCGCTCCAATCTTTGGCGTCGCTGTAATTGCAAACCAAATGTACATCCCATCCACGCTCTAATAAACCCACAAACTTACTGACGATAAAAGTCTCAGACAGTTTTGGGAAGGCTGGGACTATCAGAACGAGCCGAGGGGAGTCTTGTATTGTTTTGGGGATTTCAAATACTTTCATTGTCCTTGACACTTCGTAAACATGGTAATAAAACTTTCTATCTGAGATTGAGCGTCGAATTGTGCTATCACTCGCTCCCGACCAACTTGACCCATCTGTTTGCGCAGGTTAGCATCCAGCGCTAACTTTTGCAAGGCTTCAGCCAGAGCTTCGGGATCTCTGACGGGTACTACAAAGCCTTCTACTCCATCCCTAATTGCTTCCCGCATGCCTCCGCAGTCTGTGGTAACCACTGGCAGCCCACAACTCATCGCCTCTAAAACCGCATTGGATATGCCCTCGCTTAAACTTGAGAGCACAAAGATATCGGCCTGCCGCAGGCAGTTGATCACTTCTACTGGAGGTAAGTTTCCTCGCAGAATCACCTGGTCAAAGATACCCAAATCTTGTGATGTGAACAGGATTCGATCACGGTCCTTGCCCTCACCTATGATTTGCAGTTCCGCAGTGAGTCCCTTATCCTTCAATTGGCGCAGAGCCATCAGCAGGTATTCATATCCCTTTCTCCAGATCAACGAGCCGGTTGTGATCAACCTGATGGGATCATTTTGTGGGTAATCAATAGGCGGCGAAAAGCGTGTCGGGTCAACAGCGGGTCGTATGACGACCGCCTTGTCAGGGTTGAGCCCCAAAGCGACCGCGTTCGCCAGTATGTCCTCAGATACGCAATGGACCGCCGCAGCTCTTTCAAAGGTCTGTTTCAACAACGCCACATAACGCTCTTGCCCTTCCAGGTGCGGTTTGATGTTGACCTGGCTACCCCTGCAGGAAAGCACAACCGGAATACCCAGGTCAAAAAGCCCTATATAGCCAATAGCGGTGGAGTTCCAGGGGAAATAAATTACATCGCAGTGACCACGAGCAAATGGAAGGTAACGATAAATTGCTGCCAACTTATCGCGAGCGGATTTCTCATTCCTCAGCAGCCGTTTCAACCATGATCGACGCTTCAATGGAAAAGCGTTAATCGCCATGAACAGGATGCGCAATAGCCTCAAAATGACTGGCCCATGCCAATTGGGTGCCCAAAGCCAGTCCACCTTGTCTTGAGGAAAGCCTTTGATCACTTCTTGCCGGGATGAACTTATGGTGATATGCACGCCTTGCCCGGCAAGACCCTCAACCAGACGCTTGAGAAATGTCACTTCTGATGTACCTAAACCGACCAACAGAATCCGAAGAGGTTGACTATCAGCCATACTGCTCCAGCCAGGCTGAGACCGTTAACAGCATTGAAACCGCATATCCCCTGGATGCGTCAGGCTCCTGGTAAAAATCATTGAGTAACTGTTGTAAATCTTTTACAGAAAAGAGTTGATGCAATTTGAGTCCGTGTTCCAGTAAATAGACTTTCAAGCCTGACCGCCCCTGTTTATTAAGGAATTGCACCTCCCAGTTGCGCTGAGTAATTGGCTGTGGGAACAGGATTCGCTTCAACTTTTGAATAGCTCTGTGGGGCAAAAGCCAGGTGTTAAAATTTTGGTATTGGTAAAGATTCGCGTTGTAAGGCTGCCAGTTTACTTTTGCCAGGTCAGGCGCATAACGTTTGAGGTAATCTATCTGCAGTTTCCGCCCTACCACCATTTCACCCGGAACGCGCAGGAAAAAATCAACCAGTCGGTTGTCATAAAACGGCAGCAGTGGAAATAGCCCTGCCTGGAACATTCGCAAAGAACTCAAGGTCCAGCGGAAAGACCAGTCACTGGTTTTCCAGGCTTTAACTTTGAAGTCGAGGTCGTCGATTCCACTCAATACCGTCAGTTTATCCTGGATCTTTCCAGCCATAGCTACCTCCCAGTCAAAAGGAAGGTTGGTTGAGAAAAGTTTGAGCAAAATCTCACTGCCCTTTTTGGCGTACTTGTTAACAATAGTTTCTGACAACCGGTCATCCGGGAGCATCTTCTGCCCCAGGAAGCCCATATCGTCCAGCCAAACATCACCCCAATGTGCTGCTACAACAAAATCAGCGTTAGCAGCCAGCTCGTCGATTACATAGGCTTGTCGGCATAAGGTAATATCCTGAAAGCCCTCCACACTGGCGCAAACACGTTCTAACTGGTCAAAGAGGTAGGGCTGAACGTCCCAGGTTCTCACTGGCATGCCGCGCAAATTCCCCAATTGTCTGGCGATCGTTGTCTCAACTGACCCAGCGGTGTAGCCATAACTGAACAGATAAATCTGCGCTGCCCCGCCCAGATCGTCTTTCCCCAGTTCTGCCAGGGTGCTGCGTGAATCAAGCCCCCCCGATAGCGGCAGAGCAATGCGTTTATTCTTAACCTGACTGCATAAAACTTCTCTGAACAATCCTTGAAACTGGTCAATGGCCTCGTTTGTTGTAAAACCTTGCACGGGTTGGTAGTGCCAATGCCAGTAAGCCGATTGCGAGAGGATCTGTCCAGTTCCGTCGATAATCGTATGGGTCGCCCCTGGCATAAGGCGCACCTCCTGCCAATAAGTTGAATCGTTAAGAAAGAAACCAAAGTGGAAGAATTCTGCCATTGCCTGAAAGTCCAAAAACTCACGACCCGCGGTGTGGGCAACCGCTGGAGAAAACGTCCCCAAGGCTGCTTTAGCTCCTTTTTTCGCATGGTAGACATGGATTGTCCCCAGACGGTCAGTAATCACATGCACTTGCTTTCGTGTTTTTTCATAACCGACCAATAAGAAATGCCCGTTCAGCTTTTCAGGGTGCTCAAACCACTGTGATAAAGATCCAGCTTTTTCATAGAATTCACCCAGAAGCCAGGCCTTCCACAGCGCGTCTTCCGCTTCCAGCATTGGGAAACCCTGCCACTGATCATCCGACTGCGTTAAATAGAGGCAGGCTACACCGAGAGTTGCAGACAGGGACCAGGGCTGCCTTGCCCGGGCCGGAGGCGATTCCGAACCACCGCCGAAAGTGATCAGAAAATCTCCGATCATGTCTCCCGCCTTGTAGTTTTGCCTGTCATAATTTCTTTATACAATTCTTCGTGAGCGACCACTTCCTTTTCAATGGAGAAGTGCTCTTCGACTCTCACGCGTGCTGCCCTCCCCATTTTCTTACGTAATTCATTATCGTCAATCAACTGCCTGATTGCCCCAGTAAGGGCGTCTGCATTCTCAGGTTCAACCAGCAACCCTGAGACACCGTCCTCGATGATATCGCGTGCACCGGGGATATTGGTAGCTACACAGGCTTTGCCGCAGGCCATGGCCTCTAAAAGCGCTACCGGGCAGCCTTCGCCCTTACTGATAGTTGGAAGTATCAAAATATCCAGATCACGCATAAGTTCTGGCACATTCTCCACCATCCCCAAAAAATGTACCCGTTCCTCAAGTTTCAAAGTAGCAACCTGCTCACGCAACCGGTTGGCATACTCCTGATCGTTATCGCGCCCAGCCAACACCAGATGCGTTTCTGGTAAAGTCGATAATGCTTGGATGAGCGTTGGATGACCTTTCACTGGCACCAGGTGCGCGACGCATCCTATCAAGATTTGGTGATCAGCAAGCCCGCAATGCTCTCGAAATCGCCCTTCGATGCTTGGAGAGAATTTTTGAAGATCTACACCTCGCGGTATAAGCCTTGTCTTGTCGCGATAGACATCGTTTGAAAAAAAGCTTGCCAACATGTCTGTGTTCTGCGCGGCGATCCTTTTAGCAAACCATGACCGCAAGTACCAGGCTCGGGTGTTCCAATTCATATTTTTCTTGGTATAAATCCATCCCTTAGCCCCCGCAAACCTTGCAATTAAGGGTTCAGTATAATCATCCGCGTAGTGGAACGAGTGCCACAAGTCAAAATGATAAGGTGCAAAAACCTGTGCCGCTCTTTTGATCCTCTTTAACAAACTGCTATAAGGCTTTGCATTTAGAAGAAAGGGTGCTTCAAGTAATGGCATGCCCAAATCTATAACTACCTGGTCCAAAGCCCCACCTTTTTTAAGTACGCAAACGGCAGGGTCAAACACTTCCCTATCCAGGCGCCTGATGATATTTAGCATCGCGCCGCCCGACCCTGCGGTGATGAAATTAGGTATGGTGAAAAGTATCCGAATCGGAAGTGTCACAGATTCACCCTCGCCCAACCCTGTAATGCCAGGATTCCCCAAAGCCCCCATTTGTGATCTTTTTCGTTTCGTAAATGCTCCTGCCAATACAAACGTAGTTGACTTTGATCAAAGACCCCACCCGGATAAAGATTCTCTGAAAATAGCAGGTCTTCCACCACAGGGCGCAAAGGCCCACGCAGCCACTCGCCCAATGGTGCTCCAAATCCTCTTTTTGTCTTGGGAATAGTTTCAGGGGATACGTGTCGTCCAAGCAATTTTACCAACACCTGTTTGCGCTTTCCGTTCTCCATGTTTGCGAACGGATCAATTCGCAAACTGGTGTCAATCACTTCGCGATCAAGCAAAGGTACCCGGACCACCAAGCCATTTGATACTGACGCCATGTCCATTTTTTTTAAACCACGTTGTAATTGACCATAAAATTCCACATAACGCGAATAGTTAGCCAGATCTTCCAACCCTTGATACTTTTCAAAGTTATATAATGAAAAATTAAGCGGCAACCCAAGTAACCCTGGTGCCAGCTTTCTCAATCTTTTTTCACTTAACCTACAGTTGACCCCAAAATAATATTCAGCTGGTGAAAGCGCAGCGATGACTTCGGAACGGCGGGGGATGATACCGAGGCGTCCGGCAGCATACAACCCATAACGCAGAGCCCAGGGATACTGGAAATCCGAACCATTACGCAATAAAGAAAGTGGGCGTTCATATCCGAAGAACAGCTCATCACCACCATCACCGCTCAAGGCTACCTCGATTTCCTTCCGTGAGAACTGGCCCAACATCATCGTTGGCAGGACCGAGAAATCAGCAAATGGCTCATACTGTGCCTCCCAAACTTTTGGGATCAAGTTCAGTATATCCTCACCCGTAATATTGAGAAGGCGGAAATTAACGTCGAGATTTTCAGCAAATTTTTTAGCATCTTGCGACTCATCTTGCTTCCAACCGTGGTTGCCAATGGTAAAAGCTTTAAGATCAGGACCCGCTTGTTCGCGAGCGATCGCTGCTACCAGGGGAGAATCAACACCGCCTGAGAGGAAGACCCCTAAAGAAGACTCTGTGATCATTTGTCGCCGAACAGCGGCTTCCAGTGCTTGTCCAGCTGCATCTACAGCAGCTGCTCCTTGCAAATCAAAATGAGGAGATCGGGGTAACCGCCACCAGGCTCGATCTTCAATGTTCCCGTTTTCTTTTATAAGTAAGTAATGGCCTGGCTCCAACTGAAAAGTATTCTCAAGCAGCGCATAGGGTGGAGGTATATGGTGCAGCCGCAGGTATAAATTCAACACATCCAAACGGACAGGTCCGGGCTCTCCCCAGGGGCTGAGCAGCAGTTGGTTATATTGTGAGGCAAAAACGAGGCCTTTACCACCAGGTTCGACATAGTAATAAAGCGGTTTAATACCGGCGTGATCGCGGGCCAAAACGAGTGAGCGCAAGGCTTTGTCGTACCAAGCAAAAGCAAACATGCCATTCAGTCGGTCAATGGCGTTTAGCCCCCATGTTTCAATCGCGCAAAGCAGCACTTCCGTGTCGGTATGGGAACGGAAGGCCTGACCGCGGGATTCCAATTCGGCACGAATTTCTTTGAAATTATAAATCTCTCCATTCATGATTAGCGCTGACCGATTGGTTTCTGACAACTTCAGGGAATTTGCTGCAGAAGGGAGGGCAGGCATTGCCAAACGGCGAAAGCCAAAACCAATTTTACCTTCATGTTGAAGCCAGATGCCCTCATCTTCCAGCCCAAACGATTGCACTCTGTTTGCGATTTGCCGAAGGTTTGTCTGCAGATCGGGGATCGGAAATGGGTCTTTAAAAGTAATTATTCCGACAATACCTGTCATTTTCTTGTCACACGAAAGATTAAAAAGATAATAAATAAATTCATTGAGATTGCATCTTCTTCACAAAATCTTTATAAAAACCGTCCGGCATCATATGTTCCCCCCACAAATACCGGCACATTTTCTGAAGCGCGATGAACTCTTCACTGGATAACTTTTTATGGAAATCTAAGACAATCTCAGCTGCATGAGGTAGGTCATTAATATCAATCCAGGGGAAGATCGCCTTATAATCTATCTCATCTTGAAAAGGCAGCAGGCAGTCGCTGTCGATAAAGATGGGGATGCGTCCCAGGCAGAGGGTCTCATAAAAGCGCACCGAAAAATTGCCTCCGCCCCGCATACAGACCGTGTAATCTGATTCCAGAATATTACTGACAAAGTCAAGCTTTTCCTGGCTGTCAGGTGTCATCGTTTTTGATTTACCAGCCTTATATTTCTTCCGGGCCAGGTAATTGGTTTTAAGGCCTGGTTTTTCAAATGACTTGAGGACTCTCGACCGAAAAGATGTTGTTTCAAAAGGTGGCGGCTCCCATTTGAGCTTGCCCTGTCGGTATTGCTTCTGCCTTTCTTTCAGCCTAAAGTTCCGGTAAGCAGTTTCGAAGGGTGAATTGCTGGCTTGCCCACAGAAACCAATCACGGGAACCTCTCGTTTTTCACGCAAGTTCAGGTTGCCTCCGCAGTAAGTATGCAAATAATCATCGATATAGCTGGGTTGGGCTGAATGGTAGCGCAACCCGGGCGTTGAACGATAGCCAGCGGACTCAAACAGGATTACGTCTTCAAAGGGGACGTTGGCCGGAAAATCCCCACCATTGAAAAC
>Ga0172382_10010736_pt1 | contig 12226 bp, 11 predicted proteins | sample Leawel138RmetaG_FD_122245 | JGI IMG/M metagenome (GOLD analysis project Ga0172382, IMG submission 122245) | Leachate microbial communities from a municipal landfill in Southern Ontario, Canada - Leachate well 138R metaG | ecosystem: Engineered > Solid waste > Landfill > Unclassified | place...
CCACTGCCTTCACCGTCGAGGATCGCCCCCGGTGCGCCGATCAGCGTGACCGGTTTGTCGATCTGCAGATGCACGACGTAGCGGCCCGCGGGGATGTGCAGTGTGGCACCGGCCGGCAGCCGGTCCAGGGCCGCCTGGATATCCCGCTCGTCCGGGGCCAGGGTATGTGTCTGCGGCACGGGCCCGGCGCCGGATTCCACGGCCGGGGCGGGCAGAGTGCCCATCAGCAGCAGGCCGGACAACAGGTGTGATGCGAGGGTGCGCAGGTGCAACGTCATGGGGAAGGTCAGGTCAAGCCGTCGCTGCGCGTTGGCGACAGCGGCAGGGTGTACATCTGATGCATGTTTCCAGCCGGTTTCTGGCCCGGCCATCCGTGCGGCGCATGCCGGAATCCAGAGATACGAAACGCTGGGTTCCGGCATGCGCCGCATGGACGGCGATGATTTTTTCAATGCTACCCGGATGTCGGCGACGGCGGCGTCACGACCGCCGTCGCCTTCGATCCCGGGGCCTCAGGCCTCGACCAGCATGCGGCCGACCATCTCCATGTGCAAGGCATGGCAGAACCAGTTGCAATAATACCAGTGCACCCCCGGCTTGTCGGCGATGAAGGTCACCGAGGAGGTCTGCTGCGGGCTGATCTCCATGCTGACGCCGTGGTTGACCACACAGAAGCCGTGCGAGACGTCCTCGATCTGGTCGATGTTGGTGACCGTGACGGTCACCTCATCACCCTTCTTGACCTTGAAGTCGGTGAGGCCGAAGGTCGGCGCCGAGGAGGTCATGTAGACGCGTACCTTGTTGCCGTCACGGATGACCTTGTTATCCTGCTCCAGCACCACGCCATCCTGCTTGGCCCGGGCGACGGTCGCAGCGAAGAACGGATCGTCACGCTTCCACACCTTATCCGTACGGATCTGGTCACGGCGCACCAGGATGCAGTCGTGCGGCTCGGCGAACGCCGGGCCGTCGTGCACCAGCTTCATCTCCTTGCCGGAGATATCGATGAGCTGATCGTTCTCCGGGTGCAGCGGGCCGCAGGGCAGGAAACGGTCCTTGGCGAACTTGGACAGCACCACCAGCCACTTGCCGTCGGCGTCGCGTGACTCGGTGAGACTCGCGTGGTTGTGGCCCGGTTGATAGTGGACATCGAGCTTCTGGCGGATGTAGTTCACCTTCTCACCCTGGTAGGCCTTGATGGCATCGTCCATGTTCCATTTGACCACCTGGCTGTCGATGAACAGCGTGGTATAGGCATTGCCGCGACCGTCGAAGGTGGTATGCAGCGGTCCCAGGCCGAGCTCCGGCTCACCGACGATGACATCACGTGCATCTTTCAACTTATCGTCGAACAGGTCGTCGAGCCTGTCGATGGCGATCATGGATACCGTCGGGGACAGCTTGCCGTTGGCGATGAAGAAGCGGCCGTCCGGTGAGGTATTTAGACCATGCGGGTTTTTCGGTATCGGGATGTAGCGGGTCAGTTCCGAACCATGGCGGCCGTCGACGATCGGCACCTTGGAGTCGCCCAGGGTGGTGAATTTGCCGGCCTTGACTGCGGCCTCGATGCGCGGGATGTTGAACACCACCGCCCAGTCGCGCTCGTTGCGCATCATCTCACCCAGGGTCACGCCGCCCTCGGAGTTGTAGCAGGTCGAGCAGGCGTACTTGCCGGTGTAGTCGGCGTCGGTATTGTCCAGGTTGCCGTCGACGATCACCTGCCAGGCGACCTCCATGGTGTCGGCGTTGATGGCGTTGAACATGGTGAGGTACTTGCTCGGGTCTTCCAGATCACGGCCGTCGTTGGTGTGCGGAATGGGGAACTCCGCATTCGCGAACACATAGTTGGTGCGTGGCACCTTCTGCAGACGCAGGCCGTGGATGGCCGACACGTTCGGGATGGTGGTGATCTTGTCGCACTTCATGATGTCCAGACGGATACGTGCGACGCGGGTGTTGGCCTTGTCGTTGATGAACAGATATTTGCCGTCATACCGCCCGTCGGTCATGCTGATGTGCGGGTGGTGGGCGTCACCATTGAGGTATTTGGCACTGTCACCGAGGATTGCCTTGCTCTCGTTGGTGATGCCCCAGCCGGTGGCGCTGCAGACGTTGAACACCGGAATACGCATGATCTCACGCATCGACGGCACGCCGATGATGCGCACCTCGCCGGAGTGACCGCCGCTCCAGAAACCATAGTACTCGTCGAGTTCGCCCGGCCCGATATGGACCTTGAGGCCGCTCTCCTTGGCCTGCGCGGCTGTCATGCCCATCATGCCGGTACCGAGGCCGGCGCCGGCGACGCCGGCGAGTGCGGTGGCACCCAGGAAACTACGGCGTGTTACGCCTGGCTTGTCGGAATCCTTGCTCATTTTTCTACCTCCTTACTCAGGGTTTGCTGTGTTGATCGATGGCGCTGGCAGCGCCTTTTTCTACTGTGACCGGGATCTCTTTGAGGCCGGATGTGGCGCCGAGATCCGCTTCCATCTCCCGCGCCTTCGCGCGTGCGCGGCCGGCGCGTTCGTGGCGCTTGCGGCGCTCGACCAGCGGCGGGCACTTGTGGTCGTTCCAGTACGTGACCTGGCAATCCAGGCAGTAATGACACTCGTGGAGGTTGATCTCGCCGGTGGTGTGGATCGCCTGGATCTCGCACTCATTGGCACAGATCTGACAGGGATTGCCGCATTCGCGGCGTCGCCGCAGCCAGCTCACCAGGGCGAACTTGGTGGGCACCGCCAGCGCGGCGCCCAGTGGGCAGAGATACTTGCAATAGAACTTGCAGTTGAAGGCCGACACCACCACGAGACCGGCCGCGTATAAGATGAAGATCCACTCGCGATTGAAGCGCAGGGTAATGGCCGTCTTGAAGGGCTCGATTTCGGCATAACGTTCGGCGGTACCGAGCGACTGCAGCGAGATACCGAACAGCACCATCAGGATGAGGTATTTGATGCCCCACAGGCGGTCATGGATGATCTGCGGCAGCACGAACTGACGGACGCGGAAGTAGCGGGCAATCTCGTTGACCAGCTTCTGCAGCGCGCCGAAGGGACACAGCCAGCCGCAGTACACCCCGCGTCCCCACAGCAGCAGCGAGCCGGCAACGAAGGTCCAGAGGATGAACATGGTGGGATCGATCAGGAAGGTATCCCACTTGAAGTCGTGCATGAGTGCGCCGGTGAACGTCAGCACGTTCACCACCGACAGCTGGCCGAGCAGGTACCAGCCGATGAAGAACAGCGTATAGACCAGGAAGCCGGTGCGCAGATAGAAAATCAACCGGGGGAAGCGCACCAGCCAGTCCTGCAACGCCATGATCAGCGTCAGCAGGATGAGGCTGCTCACCAGCACGAAGATCTGGAACTTGCGCTCGCTCCACACCTGTACCCAGATCGGCTCGTCGACGTCCGCCACGGCCGCCACCGGTTCGGGCCGTTCGATATACATCTCGGGGATATCATATTCACCGGCGAAGCTGGAGAACACGCTGTCGAGCGGACCGGTCTGGCGCTTCACCAGGAGTTCCAGGCGCCAGGGCTGACCCGGGTCGAATTCCTGGTCGGCACGAATGATGAACATCCCCATCTCGCTGAACGCGGGCATACCCTCGGCATACACGTCGTTCAGGCGGTGATAATCCAGATCGCGGAAGGAGATCTCGCGGCCACCCTGAGTGAGCAGTATGCGGTCGAAGATGCCGCCGCGCACGTAGCCGGAGCCCTTGAACGAATAGATGCCGTTGGCCATGACGGCGATGGCCTGTTCGCCGGGTTTCAGTTCGGCCATCAGCCAGTTGAACTGGGATTCGCCGAGCAGATTGCGGCCGATGGTGGGCGCGTCGAGGTAGGCGTAATAGAGGTCGATGAAGGTATCGTTGGCCTTGTCGGCTGGTGCATCCTCCAGGCCTTCGGCCTCGGTCCCCTTGAAGGTCGCATCCACCTCGCCACGCGTCAGGAGCAGGCGGCGGATGGCGCCGTTGCCGGTAAGAAACTTCCAATCCTCTTTTTCGAACAGCTCGGTGCGCACCCGCGCCGGCTGGGTCGGCACGCTCGCATCCGGCTTGATGATGCCGCGCGACTCCGCGACCTTGCGGCCCGAGCGCAGGATACCCTCGTTCATGACCATGACAGTCACGGTGGCCCCGGTGATGGCATCCACGTTGACGTAGCCGGGCCGTTTGCCGGCGCCCACTTTGATGCGCTCGCTGACGTTCTTGCCCTTGTACTGGGCGACGAACTCATCGAGCCGCGATTCCGGGATGCCTACCAACAGAATGGGCTCATGGTGTTCGAGCACCTTTACGCCGACGATGGTGCCTGCGGTATCGATGCCCACCAGATGGTTGACGGGTTTGCCGGAGTAGGCGGGGATGCGTGCCACGTCGTCGGTGCGGAAGAGATAACCGAGTACCTGGTCACCCTTCATTGCCGTCGCGGCCAGGGGCTCGCCCTCGAAGTCGGTGAACCGGTCGGCCGTGGGGAAGAACTGCTTTGCGGCGGGATAGGTGGCGGCGACCGAGGCGGCACCGGCATGCACCGCGATCAGCGACAGACACATCAGAAGCAGAAATCGGCGCAAGGAAAACCTCGATGAATCATGCACTACAGATACAGGTTCGTCAGTTAATCATCACGGTCCGGGAGCGACATTGATGCGTATCAAGAAAGTGAGGGATATGCCATATTCAGGCAGTGCATCTGACGCACCGGTCCTGGCGGCCGGGCATCTTCCGCGATTGGCCCGAATTTGTAAACCCAGTCACCACGGTCCCATAAACCCAGAAACCGCATGTGTCACGCAGGCACACGGAACGATACGGACTAAGACCTTTCGGCTACGGGAGAATCCGGAAATTTACGAAAGGCCGGGACACAGCGAGCTTTGCATTCTGTGTGTTTCCGTGGCCATCTGGCCGCGGGACGAGCTACGCCTTGCCCGCCAGGTGCCGGGGCAGGTCTCCGCGGCGCACCGGGGGGAATCGGATTGGAGAGGACATCAGGAAGACGGGCCGCGCTGCGCGTGCCGCGGGGATGGTCGTGCTGTGTGGTTCAGATGGGTTTCAGTCGTCTGTGGAGAGGTGCTGTGCCTCGACCTCGAGACGTTTGATCTGCGCGGCACTTAGGCGGGTCGCGAGCTGCACGAGGCTTTCGCGGGCCGCGGCGTCGCCGGCAGTCACGGCACGACTGTACCAGACATAGGCCTGTTCGGAGTCGCGTTCCACCCCGCGGCCGTGCTCATAGGCCCAACCGAGCCCCTGCTGCGCCTCGGGGATGCCGCCGGCCGCGGCACGCTTCCACCAGAAGGCGGCCTTGTCGTCGTCGACCGGTATGCCGAGGCCCTTGTGGTAATGCCAGCCGAGGAAATGCTGGGCGAGCAGGTCGCCGTCGATCGCGAGCGCCTCGGTGAGCACGAACGAAGTCTCGAAATCGCCGCGTTTCAGGGCATCGACGGCGCGCCGCAGAATCGGATCTTCCTCATCGGCCATGGGCGCAGTGTACTCCTCACGGCCAGCCGCGAAAACAGGACGTTCACAATGGAATGGGGGCTCAGTCCCCCGCGCCCGCATAGCGAATGCCGGTCAGCCAGTAGCGGCGCTCTCCCTGCGGCGTCTGGACGCGGATCTCGTCGTCCAGGGCCCGCTTGAGCAGCGCCTGGGCGAGCGGCGAATCCATGCTGAGATGGCCGCGGCGCAGATCGAACTCGTCCGGACCGACGATGCGGTATTCCTGCGGGGTGCCGGCCTCGTCCTCCAGGGTCACCCAGGCGCCGAAGAACACCCGGTTCGGATCGCCGGGCGGGCGCTCCACCACCTGCAGATCGGGCAGGCGCTTCTGCAGATAGCGGATGCGCCGGTCGATCTCCCGCAACTCCTTCTTGCGGTAGATATACTCGGCATTCTCCGAACGGTCGCCCTCGGCGGCGGCGGCCGTCAGCGCCTGGGTCACGCCGGTGCGCCGCTGCCACAATGACGTGAGTTCATCCTGCAGCCGCCGGTAGCCCACCGGTGTGATGTAGGGCGAAGACCTGGGTTGTGGTGGTCGGTAGCGGGACATACGGGTCTGGTCTCTGCGCAGTCACCGGGCGGGACTTTGGTTTATAGGTTCGGGCATCACTGTCCCATACCTTCTATCGTAAAAACACTGATTGCAGCCACGGAAACACACGGAAGCACACAGAATGCAAAGCTCGCTGTGTCCCGGCCTTTCGTAAATTTCCGGATTCTCCCGTAGCCGAAAGGTCTTAGTCCGTATCGTTCCGTGTACCTGCGTGACACATGCGGTTTCTGGGTTGATGGGACAGCAGTCCGTAGCGCTCATACCCGTGCGTTCCATGTAGGGAGTCTTGTACCCCCGGCTTACCCCGCAGGCTGCCCCAGGCGCTTCTGCAGGATCTTGTTGACCGCACGCCCCGCGGCGATCAGGCCGAAGGCGGCGGTGACGAAGCTCACGGAGCCGTAGCCGAAGCGGCAGTCGAGGTGTACGCCGCGGATGCCGGGCTTCGCGTGGCTGACGGTCCCATCCGCCTTGGGATAGACGGGCTGCTGGGAGGAGAACACGCACTCCACCCCGAAGGTCTTCCTGGCGTCGCGCGGGAAGCCGTGGCGGTCGCGCAGCGCCCCGCGCACCTTGGCGGCCAGGGCATCGTTGTAGGTGCGGCTGAGGTCCTTGATCTGCACCTGGGTGGGATCGCTCAGGCCGCCGGCGCCGCCGGTGGTGATGATGGGGAGCTTGTTGCGCCGGCAATGATGGATCATCGCCGCCTTGAACGTGATGCTGTCGATGGCATCGATGACGTAGTCGTAGGCGTGGGCCGCACCCAGGTGGGCGGTCAGATTCGCGCTGGTGACGAAATCGTCGATGAGGCGGCAGTCGCAGTCGGGGTTGATCTGCGCGATGCGCTCGGCCATCACCTGGATCTTCTTGCACCCGACCGTGTCGCTGCGCGCCGGCAGCTGCCGGTTGACGTTACTGAGGGTGACCTCGTCGAAGTCGATCAGCGTGATGCGGCCGATGCCGCTGCGCGCGAGCGCCTCCGCCGCCCAGGAGCCGACGCCGCCGAGCCCTACCACGCACAGGTGCAGCGTGGGCAGCAGCGCATAGGCGCGCTCGCCGTAGAGGCGCTGGAGGGCAACGAAACGCTGATCGTAGTCGGACGGGGTCATGCCGCTGTCGAATCAAATTGATTAATCATTTCAGCCACGGATCAATGGCACGTGGTTACACCATTCCTGGCCACGGAAGCACACGGAACAACACGGAAAAAGGCTCATCAGGCGAGCCATGGGGCCAGACGCGATTGATCCTGTACAACCCCACTGATCCGCAGCCGAACAGCCAGGGATCAATCGCGTCTGGCCCATGGATCTTCGATGTTGCGGCGAACCCGCGTAAGCATTTGCTGGTGGGTTTATGCTCTCAAGCCCGACAGCCCCGGCGGCTCGAATCCGTATAATCGGTTATAACGACAAAAACAACGGATATAATCTCATGAAAACCTACTTTCTTCCCGCCCTCGGCGGCGCTGTTCTCTTATCGGTCCTGCCCGCGATCGCTCCGGCTGCCCTGATCGTCGACCAGCAGGGCTTTGTCGGCAATGTCGGCGTGAACGGTGGCTGGAGTCAGATCGTCCGGCAATCCTTTCAGCCGGCGGCGGACAATCTCGCCGGCGTCGACGTCTACCTGTACGAAGTCGCCCAGTGGATCGACGGCGGGCCGGGTATTTCCACCATGGCCAATGTGTCGTTCTCGCTGTTTACCGCGATGGGCCCCGAGGATTTCGGCTATGTCGCCAACGCGCCGCTCATCACCGGCTCGTTCTTCCTCGATACGCAGGGCACGCGCACCGGCTGGGCCGAGTTCCGCTTCGCGCCGCTGCCCGTCACGCCCGATACCTATTACGTCCTTCAGTTCACGGCGGACAACGGCATCTTCGGGGTGACGACCCTGAGCGGCTATACGCGCGGCCAGGTGCTGAACCCGGGGCTTGAGCGTGATTACTTCGATCTGCATTTTGTCACCTACACGGACGACGCCTTCGCTTCTGCCGTGCCGGTGCCGGCCGCCGCCTGGTTATTCGGCAGCGGCCTGCTCGCGCTGGCGGGCACGGCCCGGCGGCGTGCGCAGGACGACCGTCCCCGCGCCGACAGCCGCAGGATCAATCGAGCCTGACCCCATTGATCCCAGATCAATGGCAGGAAGTTAACCCGTTCCTGGCCACGGAAACACACGGAAGGCGGGGCTGTGGTGGGTTTTACATTCCGTGTGCTTCCGTGTGTTTCCGTGGCTGGTTTTTGTCTGAATGATCTTCGTGGATTCCGTGGCTGAAGTGAGTCTTGTCCGCGGCAAACGGGGTTTCCGGGCGTGTCATGATCGCGCCGGCCGCGGGCCGACCGGCAGCCACACTCGCACCCGGGCGCCATCGAGTGTGGGGCTGTGGTCGATCTCGATGCGGCCGCCGTAGGCCGCGGCGATATCGCGCACCATCGCCAGGCCGATGCCCTGGCCCGGCACGGTGCTGTCGGCACGCACGCCGCGGCTGAACACGGCACGGCGCTGCGCCGCATCCACACCGGGACCGTCGTCCTCCACCGTGATCAGCAGTGCGGCGCCGTCTGTGCCGTCCCCGCTGCCGGTTTTGATACCAGTACTGATATCAGTATCGATGCGGGCTTCCACCCGCACCCGCTGGCGGGCCCATTTGCAGGCGTTGTCCAGCAGGTTGCCGCACAGCTCCAGCAGGTCGGACTCGTCGGCGCGGAACTGCAGTGTCGCAGCGGCGTCCACGGTGAACACCAGCCGGCGTTCCGCGTAGACCTTCTCTAGCGTCCTGACGATGCGCTGCAGGGCCGGGGCGATGGCCACCGGCGCCAGCAGGGTGGTGCGCCCGGAGGTGGCGGCGCGCTGCAGCTGATAATCCACGATCTGACCCATGCGCTCGGTCTGTTCGCGCACGATCACGTGCAACTCCTGCGGATCACCCTGCCGGCTCGCGCCGTGCAACACGGCCAGGGGCGTCTTCAGGCTGTGGGCGAGGTCGGCCAGGGCGTTGCGGTAGCGGGCCAGCCGGCCGCGTTCACTGCGCAGCAGGGCGTCGAGGTTGTCGGTGAGGCCGCGCAGTTCGCGCGGGTAGCGGCCGCTGAGGCCGTCCTGGGTGCCGGCCTCGACCGCGGCCAGGTCGCGTTCAGCACGCCGCAGCGGCGCCAATCCCCAGCGCAGCACCAGCCCCTGGGCGAGCAGCAGACCCAGGGCCAGGGCACCGAACCACACCCACAGATTCTGGCGGAACCGGCTCACCTGGGCGAGGTAGGCCCCCGGCGATTCGCTCACCCAGAAACTGAAGCCGACGCTGCGACCGTCCGGGTCCTCGGCCAGATCCCCGGTCAGATCCCCGGTCAGATCCCAGGCGACCCCCAGCCCGAGGCGGAACAGCCGGGGGTCGCCGTGTGCCGGGAGACGGTCGAACTGCCAGCTGCCGGGGGACAGGCGCGGCGGCAGCGGCAGTTCCTGGCCGAGCAGCGAGCGCGACTGCCATGCGGCGGCACCGTCGTGTTGAATGACCTGGGCGTAGAGTCCGGAGCCGGGCCGGCGGAAGCGCTCATCGGGCAGCTCGGCCGGCAGTTCGATGCCGCCCTGCGCGTTCAGGTCGGCGGCGGCCAGCAGGCCGTAGATCTGCGCCTGCAGGCGCTCGTGCACGGCGCTCTCGGCGGATTCGCGGAAGGCGCGGTCGAGGGTCCAGCCCGCCAGCCCCAGGAAGGCCGCGAGCAGCAGACTGGTGGCGAGTGTCAGACGCGCATTGAGCGATTGCATCAGCCGCCGCGTGCCAGGGCGAAGCGGTAACCGCGGCCGCGCACCGTCTCGATGGGGTGCAAGCGGCTGTCGGGGTCGAGCTTGCGACGCAGCCGTCCGACGAACACCTCGATGACGTTGCTGTCGCGGTCGTAGTCCTGCGCATAGAGGCGCTCGGTGAGATCGGTCTTGGAGACGATCTCGCCGCTGTGCAGCATCAGGTGTTCGAGCACCTTGTATTCATAGGTGGTGAGGTCCACCGGCCGGCCGTCGACCTGGAGCGTCTGGGCGGCGGTATCGAGCAGCACCGGACCACACTGCAGGAGCGGCTGCGTCCAGCCCGCGGCGCGTCGCACCAGGGCCCGCAGGCGGGCCAGCAGTTCCTCGACCTCGAAGGGCTTCACCAGATAGTCGTCGGCGCCGGCCTCCAGGCCCTCGACCTTGTCCTGCCAGCGGCCGCGGGCGGTCAGGATGAGAATGGGGAAGTCCTTGCCGGCGGCGCGCAGGCGCTGGATCACCTCGATGCCGGAGAGCTTGGGCAGGCCGAGATCGATCACGGCGATGTCGACGGGGAATTCGCTCCCCGCGTACAGGCCTTCCTCGCCGTCGGCGGCGGTGTCGATGACATGGCCGGCCTCCTCGAGGTGGTCGCGCAACTGCTCACGCAGCCGGTCTTCGTCTTCGATCAGGAGTATGCGCATGGTCTGGACGGGTGCTCAGGATTCAACGGGCATCGAGGTGCAGCACCCGTACCCGGCCGTCGGGTGTGAGCACCTTGACGCGGTAGACCGGCCGACCGTCCTCGTCACGCGGTTCGGCCGACAGCACCTGGCCGCCGGTGCGGCGCTCGGCCTCGCGGACGGCATCGGACAGGCTGCGTCCGGGCGCCTCGCGGCGCGGCTCGGTGGCGCGCTGCCGCTGGGGGTCGGGGCGCGGGTCCGGGTCGCGCTGTTCCAGGCCGCGGGACCGGTCCATCTCACCACCACGGCGGCCCTCGTAGGCATCCTGGCGGGACGCGCCCCGCCGCTCACCACGATCGACCGGAGCCTCGTAGCGGCCACGGCCGTTGCGCAGGTCGTTGCCGTTGTCGTCGGGGCGTTTGGCCTGCACCGCTGGCAGCGTCAGCAGCAGTGCGGCGGCGAGCAGCATCCCCGTGGTCAGACTGTTCGGTTTCATCTGGGCTACACACCTGCGTCGTTGCCGGTCGATGGTACGGTCCGCACCCGCGTCTGCCAAGCGCACGGAGTACGGTTCACGGTCTCGACGGTTCCAGTCTACGGCCACGGCCTGAATGCGGCCTGAATACGTGCGGCCTTGCCGTTCAGGCGGCATTCAGGCCGCCGGGGGTACCCTGAGACTGCGCCTCCCGTGGGCGAGTGGATTCGAAGGAGACTGGCCATGAAGACCTCGAAACGGACCCTGCCAGCTGTGGCCGCCGTCATGTTGGCCGTCACGGCGTTGATGGGCCCGGTACCCGGTCATGCCAGAGACGGCTACCGTTCCGACGGCCCCGTCGCCGTGCATTATCGGGACCGTGGCGGCGACCGCTACCGTCATGCTGACCGTGATCGCCACCATTGGCGCCACGACCGCGCCTATGGCCGGCACTACGCCGTGCCGCCGCGCCACCGCTACCGGTCGTATTACAACCCACCACGCTATTACGGTCCGCGTTACTACACCCCACGTTACTACACTCCGCGCCATTACTATGATGGGCGCGGGGTCTGGGATTTCACGCTGCGCTACCACTTCTACGACTGAGGGGGTTCCGCGATGCACAACGCCGTCACCCGGCGCGAGCCGCAGGTACCGGGTGCCGGCGGTGCTACAGCATGCGCCTGAGGACGTCCGCCTCGGGGCGGTCGAACAGGCGGTGCTTGATGGCGCCGGTCGCGTGCAGCACGATCAGCGCGAGCAGGAGATAGGCGAAGATCTCGTGCACTTCGCCGGCCGCCTCGGCCAGGTCCTTGCTGGGTGCGAACAGCGCCGGCAGCGGCAGCCTGCCGAACAGCGCGACCGGCTTGTCGGCGAAATTGCTCATGGCATAGCCGGCGAAGGGCGTGGCGATCATGAGCAGGTACAGGCCCACCCGCGTGACTTTCGTGAGCACGATCTCCCAGCCCTGCAGGACGCTGGGCAGGGCGGGCGGCGTGGCGATGCGGCCCCAGGCCAGGCGCAGCCAGACCAACGTGAATACGATCACGCCGAAGGTCTTGTGGAAGGTGTAGAGCTGCAGCCGGTTGGGCGCTTCATCCGGCAGCTCCTGCATGTACACGCCGACGATGAGCAGAGCCAGGATCAGCACTGCCATGAGCCAGTGCAGCAACCGTGATAGTGGGTGATAACGGTCGGTGGCGATGTTCACACGGAACTCCTGTCACGGGGCGAAAAGACGGCCACTATAAACCAACCCGCCGGTGCTCAGAAACGTGGCG
>Ga0172382_10010738_pt1 | contig 12225 bp, 12 predicted proteins | sample Leawel138RmetaG_FD_122245 | JGI IMG/M metagenome (GOLD analysis project Ga0172382, IMG submission 122245) | Leachate microbial communities from a municipal landfill in Southern Ontario, Canada - Leachate well 138R metaG | ecosystem: Engineered > Solid waste > Landfill > Unclassified | place...
AAAAAGTGTACATGTCAAGTTTATGGCAGCGGGAAAAAAGAAAGATTGGGAATTCATAAAAAGATTCAGCGCCTTAGGCGAATTACGAGTCCGCGGTCACATGTTTGGAGGCGGTATCATCACTGATGGTAAAGAAGCCATGCTGTTCTTGGGAGAAGATAAACCCTCACTTGTCATTTGGAGTAACCACATCGGATTAGTTGGTTTTGCACGAGAATACTTCCAATTCCTCTGGGATTCCTCAAAAACTGTATAAAAGAAAAAAGTTTGCAGGTTAATCTTCACGCCACTTGAACAGTTTAACTGCCAAAACAAAAATAACCACTGCAATAACTGCAACGACCGCTATATCGATAAGTGCACCTGTATAATTCTGGTAAACCATAACATTGTTAAGACCCTCGACTACGTAAAAAAGGGGCAGAACATGCGCAACGGTTTGCAGGTACTCAGGCATAAACGCAATTGGGAAAAAGGTACCTGAAAGAAACATCATAGGAAAGGTTACTATATTACCGATTACACCTGCAGTCTCAGGGTTTTTTGTTACAGTACCAACTAACATACCCAAAGATGCAAATAGCAAAGGTCCAAGGACCAAGAAGGGTATCAACCAAACAGTCAGAGTTATATTTGCATCAAACAACAGAATACCAACAGCAACCATTAAAACAAAAGACAAAGAAGATAATACAATGTACCAAAAAATTTTAGCGATTAACCACTCCATCTTTGAGAGCGGCGTCAATGAAAGCTGTTTGAAAAGTTTATTTTTCTTGTAGCTAGAAGAGAGCTCAACTAACGAAAACATAGGGTTAACTAATATGGCAAATCCAATAAGCCCTGGAACTAAAAAGTCAATATAGTTTTCTTGTGAACCTACATTCCGCTGCGTTGTTGCAATAATTGCACTACCATTGAATGCCTCAAGGTTAAAATGCGCATTAACGGCATTCACTATACCCAGTACTGTGCCACCAGTACTTCCCGAAGGGTTAGTATACACAGTAATGTTGACCGGTTGCTGCGCAACATAATTCTCGGAGAAATTAGGGGGAATCATAAGACCATTCTCTATAGAATTTCTTGAGAGATATTCTGTAAAATTCTCTGAATTACTAATAGTAATAACTCTAAGAGTACCAGTTGCGTTAATAGCATCAAGATAAGCAGTTGAAACGTCGAAAGTTTGCCCACCAAGGTTTACGCCAGTGTCCCTGTTTTGAACAACCATAGTTATGGTTCCAGAGCCTCCACCAGAAAAAATTGCCCCAAAAATCAAAATTAAAATTACTGGAAAAATTAAACCAAAGAATAAACCAAATTTATTGCGCATATATCCTCTACTGAAAACTTTAAAATCAGCGAAAATTCGTCTACCACTAAGCATTAAAACAACTCTTTCTTCTTTTTTCCTTCTTCAACAGGCATATCACCTTGTTCACCTGCTGGTTCGCTGACGAGTTTTATGAATACATCGTCTAAACTATCCTGAAGTGTTTGGATATGACCCCAGTCAAGTCCAGATTGTTCAGCTGCCGCTAGAGCTGCTAATGCATCAATTTTCTGTTTAAGTGGTATCACAACTTCTCCTCTATTATTGTTATATTCAACTTGCAACTCGGTGTTTGCACGGATATATTCTGCAAGTTTTTCGCTTCCATGAATTTCAAGGCGTTCACCTGAACCATGTTTCTGTATTATTTCCTCCGTGGTTCCTAAAGCTACTATACGTCCATGATCCATAATTGCTACACGATCAGAAAGCTGCTGGGCTTCATCCAGGTAATGTGTAGTTAGAATAATGGTTTTTCCCTTTGCTTTTAGACCGCGGATAACATCCCAAAGTGCACGTCTTGCGTTGGGATCTAAACCGGTTGTGGGCTCATCTAAGAAGAGTAATTCAGGCGAATTAACCAATGATAGAGCTAAGCCTGTTTTTCTTTTTTGCCCACCTGATAAATCTTCAAAGTAAGTTTTAGCAGATTCCTCTAATAGAACATCTTTTAAGATTTCATCTGCATCAACTTTAGTGTTGAAGAGTTCAGCGTAGTAGTTGATGGCCTCTCGAGGGGTAGTTTTTTCTAAAAAAGTAAATTCTTGGGGAATAACGCCGATTTTTTGATGGACGACATTCCCCTTTTTCCAAGGGTCAAGACCTAAAACTTTAACGTCGCCTCCATCTCTTTCCCGCAATCCTTCTAGAATTTCAATGGTGGTGGTTTTGCCTGCTCCGTTGGGACCTAGCAATCCGAAGACTTCACCCTGCTTAACAGTAAATGAGATACCATCTACCGCCCTTAGGGCACCATAGTTCTTTCGGAGGTCAGTAACTTCAATTGGTAACATTTAACCAACTTCCTTAGTTTAAGTTAAAGATTCCAGTTTATTTAATGGTGGAAATATAACTTTCGTATAAGCAACCTTTAATTTGCATCTGATTTGTGTCTATAGCTACTTAGGGAGTTATTTCTCGTGCAATTTTACGGTTAGAGGTACCATTAATACCTCGGAGTAAAAAGCCGGTGAGATCTTCGGGAGATAAATACCGAGGACCACGTTCATGGAACACTTGCATCTCAAGTTTACCCTTTCCAAAAATTCCTCGTAACATATAATAGTCAAATTTTAGGGCAACACGTTTCTCACCACTACTTTTGTAGTAACGAATGGAACAAAAGAAATCTAGTATATGCACACGTTCAGAACCTACAGCAGCTATTGCTTTTTTTATCTCTATAGCATCCAAGAAGGTAAAAGTATTAACATCTGCCAAACCAAACTCGAAGATCAATACCCCATTAGGGATCGTGGGGATAGATACCTGTTCAAATAAAAATTCTTGCCTATTAATCTGACCAATGAATTTTAATAGTCTCTGCTGCAGCTGTCTAATTGAGACTATAACTGTGTAATTGGCAATAAGATGAAGGTTCTCAGGGAAGGTTTCATATAATCCAATGGTCAAGTTAGCTGTTCAAACCTTCAGTTTCTTGATTTTATCGACATTATTAAGTAATTCACTGAGAGCCACTGTTAATTTTTGGAGTTCGTCGATATCATTTGTTTTTTCAATTTTACTCTGAATATCAGCTATTTTTGCCATTAGAATTACTTCCAGTTTATCATAGGCAACGGATGTCTTTGGTGTCGTTTGTTGTACGACAGGTGGCTGCTCGCCTTCCTTAACCACTACTACTTTTTTCTCATCTTTAGCACACCAAAGCGTACCATCATGTAGTCGGAACAGCGGTGATACGCATACAGGGCAAGAGAGATCTGTTAAGGTAGCACCTTGACGGAGTAATTCAGCCATTCTCTTGATAGGATTACTTTCATTGTCTTGTTGCATGTAGAAACCCCAAAGTAAATACATATCAATAAATATATAACTTGATTACTGCATGTTGCAGTAAAGGGGAATTCATTATGGTTCGCAAGAAAAAAACTGAAGAGTATGAAGCAAAAATCAAGCAAGCGTTGCTCGTGCTTGGCGAAGTTTCGGAAGATAGTACAACTCCAAGGAACATTCGTCGCTCGGCGAAAGACGCTATGAATGCGTTACAGAGCGCCGAATATACCCCTGCAGTGAAAGCTTCCAATGCGGTTGCATTGCTAGATGAGATTCTACAAGACCCCAATATGCCACCTTATACGCGGGTTAAGCTCTGGAACGTCATGAGTTTTATAGAAGCCATTAAAGATTAACAGGCTTTTTACCTCTGTTTATTTTTGTCGGAAAATTTTTATAATCTATTGTTTACTGCTTTTTTTACATTGCCTGTATGATGCAGCACAATATATACAACAAAATACCAAGTCCTTTCCATCTATTACTTCATGGTAGGAGCCATCGTAGACTTTGCAACCGCAATGGGTACATATGGATAAGCTATGTTCAAGGACAATGGATATTAGCGAAGCGAACCGTTTAAAGAGACAGCTACAGAGGTCTTTACCAGAGTTTGTTAATTCAAAAATTTTACGTTTCTTTTCACCAGTTTGCTCTATGCTATGTTTAACTATGCTTTTCTCCTCTAGCTGTTGTAGAAAAGGGTATACTAGGCTTGGGCTGATTTCTTTTTGGAAGCGTTTTTTGAATTGTCGCATTATGCTATAACCATGATCAGGACTCTCATAGAGTAGCATCAGTATGTAGAAACGGCTAAAGTCACTGAGTAATTCATCTATATTCTCAATGTTTGGATTTTTTGGCACTTAAATCAGTCCTTTGTTGTGTAAATGGATTAAATACTATTTAGATATATCTCAAAACTACATATATTTTAAGTCGTTTCTTTCAAGCACATGTGCACTAACAAATATATGCGACTTATTGCATGTAGTTCTGGGTTCCAGAGAGGGATATTTCCTTTGAAATATGATGTAATCATCGTGGGCGCAGGCCCTGCAGGTATTTTCTCAGCATTAGAGCTAACTGAACGCACTAACCTAAACGTCCTAGTCGTTGATAGAGGGAACGATATAGATATTCGTAAATGCCCTAGTAGTCGTGGCTTCGAATGTGTACATTGTGAACCATGTAACGTTTTAAATGGATGGGGCGGCGCAGGCGCTTTCAGCGATGGTAAACTCACTTTATCCACAGAAGTAGGTGGCTGGCTAAACCAGTATGTCTCGAACCAGGAACTAGAGGCACTTGTCAAGTACTGCGATTCAATTTACATAAAATTCGGCGCTAGCAAAGAAGTTTTCGGTACTGAAAACGAACAGGTTGATGAAATTGAACGCCAAGCCTCTAGAGCAGGTTTAAAACTAATCAAACAAGAAGTCCGTCACATGGGCACCGATAGATGCCTTGAAGTTCTAAAGGAGATGCGTAAGTATCTTGATAGTAAAATTACATTCATGCCCAAAACCGAAGTTAAGGGTTTAATCGCTGATGACCACACCGTACAAGGTATCGAAACGGTTAGTGGTGAAAAAATCTTAGGTAAATACATCATTATTGCTCCAGGTAGGGGGGGCGCTGAATGGTTGCAAACAGAGGCTCAAGTGCGAGGGTTAAAAACCGTTAATAACCCAGTTGATATCGGCGTTCGCGTGGAACTTAAGGCTTCGGTTATGGAAAACTTGACCAAAGTGCTTTATGAACCAAAACTAGTTTTCTTTTCTCGCTCTTTTGACGATCAAGTACGAACCTTCTGTGTGTCACCATATGGTGAGGTTACAACAGAATCTTATGATGGTGTCTTAACTGTCAATGGGGGCAGCCATTCAGAAAAAAAAACATCCAATACCAATTTTGCCATACTTGTTAGCACACAATTCACAGAACCATTCAAAGAACCGATCGCTTATGGTAAATACATCGCTAGACTTAGCAATCTACTCAGCGGCGGAGTTATGGTACAACGTTTAGGTGACCTCAACCATGGGCGACGCAGCACACCTGAGCGCCTATCCCATAGTGTCTTAACACCAACACTCAAAAACGCCACTCCGGGAGACTTGAGTTTTGTCTTACCATACCGATACTTGACGGATATTAGAGAAATGCTCGAAGCACTAGATAAAATTGCCCCAGGAGTTGCTTCACCGGAAACCTTACTCTATGGTGTCGAAGTCAAATTTTACAGTAGTCACTTACAATTAAGCAACGCTTTGGAAACAAAGGTTAATAATATGTTTACCATCGGAGATGGAGCAGGGGTTACGCGTGGTTTAATTCAAGCTTCAGCCTCTGGAGTAATCGTTGCAAGGGAAATTCTCAAACGAGAAAAGTTATTGAAGGCATAATAACCAATGGTTTTAGCTGAAAACATTCGGTGTTCGCACTGTGGTGCGCCTGTAGAATTCAAGCCAGGCGAAATCATAGCCACTTGCAAATATTGCGGTTTCACCACAGTTATCCAAACTGGCCAAGCCTTCACCTTTGAGCATTCTCTTCTTTTAAACAGTTACAATATCAAACAAATGGAAGGTTTTGTAAAGGATTGGATGCACTCAGGCTTCATGAAACCTTCCGACTTGGCTAAAAAATCAAAAATAACAGACAGAACACTGATTTATCTGCCATTTTGGGTTATTACTTGCGAAGCGTCAACCAACTACAAAGGTATTTTTGAGAGGATAGCACCCCCGATTGTTAAAGAAGGCGAAATTAAAAAGAAATACAATTGGCTTGTATTGGCAAGGCAATCCTCAGATTTTCCCACACGGTCGTATGATGTACCACTTGCAGGTAAAATTCCTTATGATTTTCGTAAAATAGAAAGCTTTGCAAAGATTCTTAACAGTGAAATTGAAAGAGAACAAGCCACTAAATTAGCTCAACAACAAATTGATAGTCATCACCGTTTTTTACTTCAAGAAGACGTTGACCGCATCGTAGAAGCCACTACCACGGTGATACCTAAGCAGATGGTATATCTGCATGCACCAATTTGGTTTATACGCTATGAATATAGGGGTAGCAGTTACCAAATGCTTATTGACGGTGCAAAAGGGATAATTCTCAAGGGTGACATACCCAACACTAAATTCTAGCTAACCTTTAATAGCAAGCATTTTTTATAACGAATTGAAAAATCGGAGGAAATACTAAATGAGCGAAAAAAAAGACGGGTATACTGAAGCGAAAAGTCAAATGAGGCTTTCCGAACGCATTACGGCTGCACTTCCAGGTTTCCGCGGTTATAAAGAAAAAGAACTCCGTCGTGAATCAGATAGAATAATCAGGAACCACCTTGCTCTAAAACTCTCTAAGGGAAGAGATAACGTTAAGAGTATCTCACAAAAAATTGCGGATAAACGGTACCTAGACGTATTAGCAGACATTGACCGTTTAAGCGCAAAGATGGACCGTATAACAGAAAAGGTTAATCATGCCACCTATGGTTACACAGGATTCTTTAATATTATAAAAATAAAAGAAGAAAATCTAGACCACATGATTGACTTCGACAACCAAATAGTAGATGGTGTAAACACATTAACAAGTGAAATCGATGTTTTTAAAACCCAATTATTAAGCGGAGACTACAAGAATCTCAAAGTCAGAGTACAAACCGTATCTGATAAGCTTGAATTGCTTGAAGATGCGTTTGATAAACGCCAAGAAGAAATGTTAGGAGTGACAGTATAATGCCACAAGTAATAGAATGGACAAACGTTGGGTCTGAAGATGTCGTTTGGCGCTACCCCACAGAAGACATCACATGGGGAGCCCAACTTATCGTGCATGAATATGAAATGGCAGTATTCTTTCGAGATGGCAAAGCATATGACATATTTCAGGCAGGAAGGCATACCTTAACAACGCTCAACCTACCTCTACTCACAGGCTTACTCACTCGATTAGCTGGCTTTGGTGGTAACAAGCCGTTCAAATCTACGGTACTTTTCATAAGTACTAAAATCTTTGCAGGAAAATGGGGCACACGTGCACAGACTACAGAACTTGCCCCCCTACAAGTTTATGGACAATTTTGGTTCAAAGTTAACGACGCCACATTGTTTGTTAACGAAGTGGTCGGTGGTCAAAAAGCCTTCAACACTGAGGGAGTGAACAACTTCTTACGTGGTTTTTTAAACGAAAAAATAATTAATGAACTCAGCCACTATGACTTAATTACGGTTTTTACCCGACTAAATGAAACAAGCATAATCGTTAAGAACACACTAATTGATTACTTCAAACGTGTAGGAGTAGAACTAACAGACCTACGCTTTGAAGGTATAGATACCACTCCGGAATACCGTGAGCGTCTCTTCTGGCTTAAAACCGGCCAAACTGCACCCGGTGATGTGCTTCGTATGGAAACCGTTAAATCCGCAGCCGCCAGCCTTGGGCAAGGTGGAGGGGGAGCAGGCGCACTAGGCGCAGGCATGGTGCTTATCCCGCAGATCATGAGCCAGCAAAGTGCCCCACAAGTAGCCCCGGCAGCAACGTTAGTCATCTGCCCTAAATGCAGCGAAAAAGTACCCGCTACAAGCAAATTCTGCCCCAACTGTGGAATAAACCTCTCGCCACCCAACCAACAGGCAATGACATGCCCCAACTGTGGCAAATCTATCCCGACGAACAACAAATTCTGCCCTGAATGTGGACACAAAATCGTGTAGGAGAAGTCAAGCATGAGTGAAAACAACCGCAATCTCTTAACAATTGGTGTCGTTATCCTCACCATCGTAGTAGCCATCGTGCTCTACATGGCGGGGTTGATTTATTGGACGCTGATTGTTCCGGTGATTCTTCTGCTTTCAGGTTTCTGGCTGCTAACACTGGGAGTTATACGGATGGGTAAGCCCTTGAAGTATGAACGAAGCGGCTTTAGCACCAGCGCACTTGGCATCACTGCGGTCGCTGTCGGCGGCGCTTGGGCACTGTTTAGCTTCAACTGGCTCTATTCACTGGTTGTTATCTTACTGATGGTTGCTGGCCTAGCAATCGCAGCTGCATTAAGGCGCAAATAACTTTTTTTCTTTTTAGGCTCAATTTACTGGCAGCATAAAGTCCTCAAAGAGCGTCCAGGGAGCATATAGCTTTCCTGCAACCTTAAATGCAACCGCCAAAACAAGGTGCTTCTCAGGTATACGGTAAATAACTTTACCGCCTGAATCTAACGCTGAAAATGCAAACACGCCGTCTTCGTCTCTAAGTCACCATAAGCACCCATGCTTATTAGGGTACAAAGCGGTTGATTCGTCAACCCATGCTTATGACATTACCTGTTTATTCCCCCAAAATCCAGCCGTGCTACTTGCAGAATCGTTATGCCAACTGCAACGCATTCCGCAATCAGATGCAATAACAGGCGTTTTTACTAAAGTCTCTTAGAAGATGGTATAGAGAGTACATTGCAACTTCTAAAATAGAAAAACCGCTCAATAAGCCATAGTTGGGTTCTAAACATTTTTCTATACCCCTGCATAGTCAATCTGGCAGAAGGCAAAAATATGTCTGAAGAAATTGTAGGTCATGGCACATGGTATGACATGATGGCTAAAAGAGTCATCAAACGAGAGCAATCACTAAAACGGGACATGAACAAAATCCGTACGGAAATGGGTCTTGGTGCTTCAGGTTTTCCTCACATAGGCAGTTTAGGCGATGCATCACGCAGTTACGCAGTTACTTTAGCACTCAAAAATATGAACTACGACTCAGAGTTAATTGCTTTCTGCGACGATAAAGATGGTTTGAGAAAAGTTCCGGCAGGTCTATCAAAAGAAATAACAACTGACTTGAAGAAGTATCTTGGCTATTCTGTATCCACTATTCCAGATCCCTTTGGCTGCCATGAAAGCTATGGCAAACACATGAGCAGTCTACTACTGGAAGCACTTGACAAATGTGGCATCGAGTATAAGTACTATTCAGCCAAAGAAGTTTACGAGAAAGGCTTACTCCTAAATGAAATTAGAACTATACTTACTAATGCTAAGAAGGTAGGTGAAATAGTTAAAGAAGAAGTAGGACAAGAAACCTACACTGAAGTATTACCGTACTTTGCGGTCTGCGAAAAATGCGGTCACTTGTATACCACTCGGGCTTACAAATTTGACTCAAGAACTGACAAAGTAACATACAAATGCAAAGGAATAGAAATTCGGGGTAAACTAATTCCTGGTTGTAACTATGAAGGAGAAGTTGATATAAAAAGTGGCGAAGGTAAACTTACTTGGAAAAGCGAATTTGCAGCAAGATGGAGAGCCCTTGATATTAGATTTGAAGCTTATGGAAAAGACATTGCTGATTCAGTTCGTATTAATGACCGCATCTGTTGCGAAGTCTTAAAATTTGAACCACCCGCCCATGCAAGATATGAAATGTTTCTGGATAAAGGTGGTAAAAAAATCAGTAAGTCGGCAGGTAATGTATTTACACCTCAGGTTTGGTTCAATTATGGATCACCCCAGTCACTCCTGCTACTCATGCTCAAACGCTTCGTTGGCACACGCACAATCGGCGTTTCCGACATACCCGCTTATATGAATGAACTTGACTACCTTGAAGATGTCTACTTTGGAAAGAAACAAGTCGGTGAGAAAGAAACTATTCGACTCAAAGGTCTATTCAAGTATTGTTATGTAATGAAACCACCCTTAAAACCAAGTATACATGTACCCTACAACCTTATGGCATTCCTAGTTAAAATGGCACCTAAAGACGCTATCAATGATTATGTCGCTGAAAAACTGCAAAGCTATGGATATCTACAAAAAAACCAAACCATTGATACAACACTGCAGGAACGCATCGCATATGCAAACAATTGGATTAAAGACTTTGAAGAAATTAAAGAAACCACAGTCGAACTATCCGTTATAGAACGCAAAACGATCAAAGAATTTGTTGCTAAATTAAGAACAGAAGACGATCCTAATGCGATTCAAAACGCTATATTTAACACAGCCAAAAATAACGGCGTTAAACCTGCAGCCCTCTTTAAAACGCTATATCAGATACTTATGGGTGCACCACAAGGTCCACGATTAGGTCCATATGTACTAGCCATGGGTAAACAAAACGTTGTGGAAGCACTTGAACGCATATTAAATGGTGAAAAAGAAGAAACATGATACAAAACAAAAAGTCTTCACTCATATCATATGTTAATTGTATTAGGACATTTTTTGGATATCAATTGGAGGAATTTATGGTTTGAAATTAGCACACTCTACCAAAACATAAAATATGGAGAACAGAACTAAAGAAGGAAACGGTCTTAAATTTTAGAATGTCGCTTGTAATGCGTCTTCAAAGATGCTATAAAATATTCCTCCGCTTGCGGCAGTCTTTAATAACGCAAACTTCAGTCACCATATCCAACGAATAGATAACTCTATTCGCACAATTCATTCATAACGAATGATTAGCGAAGTGGATTAACACCCAAAGGCAAAAACAATTTCAGGATAGAACAAACATAAAGAACGTACTATACAACTTAAAAACGTAAAACTGTAGGGTGTTAATTGGGCAAACCGCAGGCAAAATTGGACATGATATCCGCAATCCTCTATCAAGCAATATTAAAATTCGTGCAGAATGTGACGGGGCTTTAAAAAAAACAAGTTAGACCTAACATTTTTGAAGAGACTTCTTGTCAACCTTACCACAAACGTTGTTCAAGCAGTGACAAACGGCGGCAGTTTGATTATAAAAGTTACTTAGCAACCAGAAAGTATCATAATTTCAGTTATTGACACTATCGTAGGGATCTCAAACGACATTAACCAAAAATACTTTAGCCCCTCTATAACCATCAAAGTCAGGGACAAGACTTTGGGTTAGCATTGATAAAAGACACATAGAAGTACAAGGGCAATATTACCTTCAAAAACAAAGTTGATGTTGTATAGAATTAAAAATAACCTTCCCTAAAACGAAGTACAATGAATTCAGGCACCACTAGTCTTAAGTTCAAGCAAAGTATTTACTTCTCTGCCCTTATTTTGTGAAGGGTATATGGTAGGTTGGGCCTGTCGTCTAGTACGGATTATGACACCGGCCTGCGGAGCCGGAGGTCATGGGTTCAAATCCCATCGGGCCCGCCACTCCCCAAACGAATTTATCCTGCACGACAAACCATCCTCTTTCTTTTTTTGCGTCGGATGGTGTTATGTTTCGAGGGGTAGGTAGAATGTATAAAAAAATATTTTTTTATTTCCATGTCAGCGCTTCAGATTAATCGATGAGATGAATGTTACTCTCCCACAGAAGTGCTGACTGAGATGCAGATAGGCGCCCTGAAGTGATTTTTCTTGTATACAATTTGTATCTTTATTTTAAATGTCCATGGTTACCTAACATAACTATCGCTTAACATAGAATAGGTGCTTATGTATGAAGAAAAAAAGTAAACTAATAATTACCTCCACATTATCGATGATATGCTTGTATGTTTTAGGCGTTTTTATTCCAGCAGTGACGGCTAGAGATGCTTTTGCGCCTTCATGGCTAAACGAAGGCGTATACATGACATACTATGCTAAAAATGAAGGCGACACCAGAGTTTTTAATGCCGATGATCCGCGATTCGAAGGACTCAATTACTTGTATACTCCAGTTGATTCTGGTTATTTCGACTGGATTAGGCATTCGGGCGCTAATTTAACTTGGAAGTGTGATAGTGTTAATTCTACAATGGCAAAGTTACAAGTTACTTTTGACTATATTGGAGAAAGGTTAGATCATTATGAGGGGACAGCGCTCACTAGGACATCTCTTAACGGGGAGTCTTTTCAGCGTACTGG
>Ga0172382_10010739_pt1 | contig 12224 bp, 10 predicted proteins | sample Leawel138RmetaG_FD_122245 | JGI IMG/M metagenome (GOLD analysis project Ga0172382, IMG submission 122245) | Leachate microbial communities from a municipal landfill in Southern Ontario, Canada - Leachate well 138R metaG | ecosystem: Engineered > Solid waste > Landfill > Unclassified | place...
AAGGCGTGAACTACGCCACCGGCGTCTGGCACCACCCGCTGCTCGCGCTTGGCGCGGTGTGCGATTTCCTCGTTGTGGACCGCGCCGGGCCGGGGCACAACTGCGACGAGGTCGCGCTCGACGCCGTCGGTCTGATCGACAGCGCCGCGCTATAAGGAACCGGGCGCGCCCGCCAGGCATGCGGGCGCGCCTCCCGGTGCAATAAGCTCAGGCCTTTCGCCGCGCCTGCAACAAGGGCCACAGACTGGTGAGCGCCAGTGCGAGGCAGATCAGCGCCATGCCGGAAAACTCGCCCGCGCTCGGGCGCTCTCCCAACTCGATCCAGCCGGAGAGTGCACCGATCAGGGGAATACCCAGCGCAGACAGGCCGGCCACCCCGGCAGGCAGGTTCTGCAACACATAGAGCCACAGCAGCCATGCCAACGCGGTTGCGAACACGGCGTTGTAGATCAGGGCGCCAAAGAAATAAGGCGTCGGATCGATCGGCCGCGACGGCACGAGCAAGGCCACCACACACAACGCAAGGGAACCGAACAGCATCTGCCAGGCCGTCATCGACAGCAGGTCGAAGTCATGGTCACGCCGCATGCGCTTGGCCACCACGGTCGCCAGCGCCCAGGCCAGGCCGGCCGTAACCGCCAGCACATTGCCCATCGCGCTGCCAGCCATCGACCACGGATCAAGAATGAAGATCAGCCCGACTGCAGCAACGGCGGTGGCCACCCACTGCACCCCGCGCACCCGCTCGCCGAGCAGCCACCATGCCAGCGGAATCAGCCAGAACGGCATGGTGTAGACAAGAATGGCGGTTTTCCCTGCACCACCACTCACCAGCGCCCACTGAATCAGCGCGGTAAACGCGGCCGTTTGCATCAGCCCGAGCAAGAGCAGCTGGCTCAGCGCGACCGGGCGCAGCGGCCGGCGTGCGATCACCACCACGATGAACAGCGCCACCGCGGCAAGCAGCGTGCGAATGGCCGAAAAGTCGAAAGGATCGACGTAGCGGATCACTTGCTTCATCACTACCCAGTTGTAGCCCCAGATCAGGGACATCAATATCAGCGCAACAACTGCCAGCCTGGCAGGACGAACCGGAAGCATTGGATTACTCGCGAACGCGGCGGACGTCCGCACACAGGATGCGTGGCGGGTCCGCCGAAAAAGGAAAGCCGGCACACGGCCGGCACAGGAAGCACTGGCGAGAGCATATCGAAAACCGGACTGCTGCGCCCATGACACTTTGTCTGCGAAACGACATGACAATGCCCGACTGCTGATGTCGCGTGCCGTCCGGTACGATCACGCCTTGCACGCCAGGCTGTCGGCGCCCCACGTACCTGCAAAAGAAACCGAGACCATGCCGAAATTCACTGCCAACCTCACCATGCTCTTCAACGAGCATGACTTTCTGGATCGCTTTCAGGCCGCGGCCGATGCCGGATTCCAGGGTGTCGAGCTGCAGTTTCCGTACGCCTTCGACAAGGACGCAATTGCCGAACGGCTGGCGCACAGCGAGCTGCCCCTTGTATTGCACAACCTGCCTGCGGGTGACTGGGACGCGGGTGAGCGCGGCATTGCCTGCGATCCAACGCGGGTGAATGAATTTCAGGATGGCGTCGGGCGCGCCATCGAATATGCCCGCGCGTTGCGCTGCGGGCAGCTCAACTGCCTCGCTGGCATTGCGCCAGCGGGCGTACCCGAAGAGACCTTGCACACCACCTTTGTCGACAACCTGCGTTTCGCCGCGAAGGAACTGAAGCAGACGGGTATCCGCTTGCTGATCGAACCGATCAACACCTGCGACATCCCCGGCTTCTATCTCAGCCGCAGCAATCAGGCGATCGACATCATCGAGGCGGTCGGGTCGGACAATCTTTTCCTGCAGTACGACATCTATCACGCCCAGCGTATGGAAGGCGAACTGGCAAATACGATCGCACGTCACCTGCCGAAGATCGCCCATATGCAGATCGCCGACAATCCGGGCCGACACGAACCAGGCACTGGCGAAATCAATTTCGCATGGCTGTTCCGGCATATCGATGACCTCGGCTATCAGGGCTGGATCGGCTGCGAATACAAGCCCGCTGCGGGAACGACCGAAGGGCTGGGCTGGATGAGGGCACCTGCGGGCTGACTGCGGCAAGCCCTGATGGGCGAATCTGCCCATTCGCGTATTCTCGTGGTTTGTGGCCGGGCTGAACGCCTGCCCGGCCACGTCCAATACCCAGAGGTTTTCCATGCGTCACGTTGCCATTGATATCGGTCCATTCCACTTTGTCGCCCGTCTCGAAGAGGTCGCGGCACCGCTCAGTTGCGCAGCCCTCATCAAGCTCCTTCCCTTCACCAGCCAGGTCATTCACTCGCGCTGGAGCGGCGAAGCGGTGTGGATACCGATGGGCGAATTCGATACCGGGCTCGGCTTCGAGAATCACACCAACCACCCTTCGCGCGGCGATGTGCTGTTCTACCCTGGTGGCTTCTCTGAAACCGAAATCCTGTTCGCCTATGGCAGCAGCCAGTTCGCGAGCAAGATGGGGCAACTGGCCGGAAACCATCTGCTGACGGTCGTCGAGGGCAACGAACTGCTCATGGAAATGGGCCGTACCGTGCTGTGGAAGGGCGCGCAGCCGATCACCTTCACCGACCTTGGCGAGCGCTGAGGGTGCAACAGGATTCATCCGCATGAACACCACGCCCCGTGAATTGCTCGCGGCCATGTTTGCCGCCGCCGTCAACTCAGCCCAGCCCGAACACTGCATTCCGCCCCACCTGCCCGCGCCCCCGAAGGGTCGCACCCTTGTCATCGGCGCCGGCAAGGCATCGGCAGCGATGGCGCAAACGCTGGAGCAGCACTGGCCGGGTCCGCTCGACGGGCTGATCGTCACCCGCTACGGCTATGCCGTGCCCTGCGAGCGCATCGAGATCGTCGAAGCCGCGCACCCGGTGCCGGACGCCGCGGGCCGCGAGGCCGCCGCCCGCATGCTGGCGCAGGTACAAGGGCTGAGTGCCAACGACCTGGTGATCTGCCTGATCTCGGGTGGCGGCTCTGCCCTGCTCCCCTTGCCCGGCGCAGGCGTCACGCTTGAGGACAAGCAGGCCATCAGCCGCGCCCTGCTCAAGTCGGGCGCAAGCATTTCCGAAATGAACTGCGTGCGCCGTCACCTCTCCGCCATCAAGGGCGGCCGACTGGCTGCGGCCTGCCACCCCGCACGGGTGGTAAACCTGCTGATCTCGGATGTCCCCGGTGACAACCCGATGGACATCGCATCCGGCCCCACCGTAGCAGACCCGAGCACCTGCGCGGATGCGCTTGAAATTGCCCGACGCTATGGCATCGAGTTGCCCGCTGCTGCGCAAACATTGCTGGCATCCGGGGCGGGCGAAACCATCAAGCCTGATGATGAACGACTGGCGGGCGTCAGCACCCATCTGATTGCCACGCCGCAGCAGGCGCTCGAGGCCGCTGCGGCGGTCGCACGCGCGGCCGGCGTCACCCCGGTGCTGCTCGGCGACCGTCTCGAAGGCGAGGCGCGCGACGTGGGCAAGGTGATGGCCGGGATTGCACTCCAGGTGCGTGTCCATGGCCAACCTGTACCGCCGCCTTGCGTGCTGCTCTCCGGCGGTGAAACCACGGTGACGGTGCGCGGAAGCGGCCGCGGCGGGCGCAACGTCGAGTTTCTGCTGGCGCTGGCACTGGCGCTCGATGCGGCCCCCGGCATCCACGCCGTGGCAGGCGACACCGATGGCGTTGACGGACAGGAAGAGATCGCCGGTGCCTTCCTCGCCCCTGACACCCTCGCCCGAGCATGGAACAAGGGCATCCGCCCACGTGACAGCCTCGACAATAATGACGGCCACGGCTTCTTCGGGACCCTTGGCGATGCCCTCGTGACCGGCCCCACCCTCACCAATGTGAATGATTTCCGCGCCATCCTGATCACCTGACAGCGCACACAATTCCCGCCCAAGGACGACACCATGAAGACCATCCCGCAACTCACGCTTGAGGACGTAAAGCGCATTGCCGCTGCGGCCGAAGCCGAAGCCATGACAAGAAGCTGGGCCGTGACCATCGCCGTCTGCGACGCTGGCGGACACCCGCTGTGGCTGCAACGCATGGACGGCGCGCCGCTGATGAGCACGACGATTGCGCCAGACAAGGCCCGCACCTGCGTGCTCACGGGCAAACCGAGCAAGGTGTACGAGGACATGGTGAATAACGGCCGCTATGCCGCACTCAGACTGCCGGTGATACCGCTTGAGGGCGGCGAGCCGATCATCGTCGATGGCACGGTGATTGGCGCGGTCGGGGTCTCCGGGGTGAAGGCCGGCGAAGATGCGATTGTTGCGCGCGCAGGTGTTGCCGCACTCTGAGCAGACGCTGCACAAGCCGGGTTTGACGCCCGGCCACGCGTTTTCAGGCGGCGGACGTGTCGCCGCCGGGGCACGCCGCACCGGTCGCAGCCCCGGCTGTGCTTGCATCCTGCCAGTAGTCGACACTGCCGTAACACGCCTTGAGATAGTCGATAAAGGCGCGCACCCGCAGGGCCAGGTTGCGACGGTACGGAAACACCGCATGCACGCCATTGGCGGGCGCCGCGAAATTGTCCAGCACTGACACCAGCCGCCCAGCGTGCAGATCGGCTGCGACCTCCCACAACGAACGCCACGCCAGCCCCTCGCCTGCGAGCGCCCAGTCATGAAGCACGGCGCCATCGTTGCAGTCCAGGCGGCCGTCGACCTTCATCATCGTCGTGTTCCCACCGCCATCGGAAAACAGCCACCCGCGTTGCTGCCCGAGCGACAGGCAGACGTGGTCGTCGAGATCGGCCGGCGAGGCTGGCACCCCGCGCCGGGCCAGGTAGTCCGGGCTGGCGACCACCACCCGGCGGTTCTCGGCCAGACGCACCGACACCAGACTTGAATCGGCAAGATCGCCGATGCGGATCGCACAGTCGATGCCTTCATTGACGAGGTCGACCAGGCGGTCGGTGAGGTCGAGGGTGCACGTCACCTCCGGATTGGCATGCAGGTAGTCGCGCACCAGCGGCGCCACATGGCGGCGACCGAAACCGGCCGGCGCAGAGACGCGCAGATGTCCGCTCGGCTTCACCCCGCCCAGGCTCACCGACGCTTCGGCGTTGGAGAGATCATTGAGAATGCGCTGGCAGTCTTCGAGAAAGGCGCTGCCCTCGAAGGTGAGCGTGATGCTGCGCGTGGTGCGCACCAGCAGCTTGACACCGAGGCGCTGCTCCAGCGCGTCAAGCCGGCGTCCGATAACCGCCGGCGTCACGCCTTCGGCGCGCGCAGCAGCCGAAAGACTGCCCCGACTCGAGACACTTACGAAGCTTTCAATCTGCTTGAGCTGGTCCATTTGATACTTTTAGTAAAAGATAAAGTGATCATACCGCTTATTCAGTTTTATATAAGAGTTCCATAGACTGCTGCTCATTCGGGGAGGAGACAAATCCGATCCAAGACACTGCGCCCCGGGGGAGCCTCCCCGGAGCAGCCAGCGCACCAGACCCCGAGCACAAGCCGTTTCACAGGACAGCAATGGAACTCACCGATATCGCAATCATCGCCGTCGCCGCACTCGCTGCGGGCGCGGTGAATTCCGTTGCCGGTGGCGGGACCTTCTTCTCCTTCCCGGCCCTGCTCGCCGTCGGCGTGCCACCGGTGGTTGCCAACGCAAGCAACTCGGTTTCGCTGTGGCCGGCCAGCCTTGCCGGCGCCTGGGCGTTTCGACGCGAGCTGGCGCGCTTTTCGCGCAGCCTGCCGATGCTGACCGTGGTGGCGTTCGCCGGTGGCATCGCGGGTGGCCTGCTCCTGCTCGCTACTTCCAACGCAGCCTTCGCGCGGCTGATTCCGTGGCTGCTGCTGACCGCCACCCTGCTGTTCGCTTTCAGCCGCCAGATCTCTGGCGCGCTGAAGGGGTTTCGCCCGGTCCCGACCGAGGGCAACACACACCGCATCGGTCGCGGCGGCTTTGTGTTCCAGCTGACCGTGTCGATCTATGGCGGATTCTTCGGTGCGGGGATGGGCATCCTGATGATCGCCGCACTTGCGATCCAGGGCTTTGAAGACATGCATGAGATCAACGCGCTGAAGAACTGGCTTTCAACGGTGATCTACAGCGTGGCCGTCGCCACCTTCACCATCGCCGGCGCCGTGTCCTGGCCACACACCGTGGTGATGCTGGTCACCGGCACTTTGGGGGGATACCTCGGCGCCCGCGTGGCGCGGCAACTGCCCACCCCCCTGATCCGCGGCTTCGTCATCCTGATCGGCGCCGTGCTGACGATTTACTACTTTGGCAAAACTGCCTGATACCAACTGCCGATTTCTGCTCACTTGACTGAAGGATTCCACATGAGCCTCAACCTGCCCCAGGGCATGCAGATCAACGCCCCCATCGAAGCCCGTTTCGACGAGATCCTCACCCCCGACGCCCTCGCCTTCGTGGCCAAGCTGCATCGTGCCTTCGAACCCCGCCGCCGCGAACTGCTGCAGGCGCGCATCGACCGCCAGGCACGCATCGACGCCGGCGAGATGCCCGACTTCCTGCCCGAAACCAAGCACATCCGCGACGGCGACTGGCAGGTTGCACCGCTGCCCAAGGCGCTGGAATGCCGCCGGGTGGAGATCACCGGTCCGGTCGAACGCAAGATGATCATCAACGCCTTCAACTCGGGCGCTGACTCCTACATGACCGACTTCGAAGACTCCAACAGCCCCAACTGGTCCAACCAGATCCAGGGTCAGGTCAACCTGTACGACGCCGTTCGCCGCAAGATCAGCTACACCAACGAAGCCGGCAAGGAATACCGCCTCAACGACAAGATCGCCACCATGCAGGTGCGCCCGCGTGGCTGGCATCTGGACGAAAAGCATGTGCTGGTCGATGGCGAGCGCGTGTCCGGCGGCCTGTTCGACTTTGCCCTGTTCTTCTTCCACAACGCCCGCGAGCAACTGTCGCGCGGCTTCGGCCCCTTCTTCTACCTGCCCAAGCTTGAGAGCCACCTCGAAGCCCGCCTGTGGAACGACATCTTCTGCATGGCGCAGGACGAGATCGCCCTGCCGCGCGGCACGATCAAGGCCACCGTGCTGCTCGAGACCATTCTCGCCACCTTCGAGATGGAAGAGATCCTGTACGAACTGCGCGAACACTCCGCCGGTCTCAACGCCGGGCGCTGGGACTACATCTTCTCGTGCATCAAGAAGTTCAAGAAGAACACCGACTTCTGCCTTGCCAACCGCGTCACGATCAACATGGAAGTGCCCTTCATGCGCAGCTATGCGCTGGCCCTGGTGCAGGCCTGCCACAAGCGTGGCGCCCCGGCCATCGGCGGCATGAGCGCGCTGATCCCGATCAAGAGCGACCCGGAAGCCAACGAGAAGGCCATGGCTGGCATCCGCCACGACAAGAACCGCGACGCCAACGATGGCTATGACGGTGGCTGGGTGGCCCACCCCGGCCTGGTGCCGATCGCGATGGAAGCCTTCACCAAGGTGCTGGGCGAGCGCCCCAACCAGTGGGACAAGCAGGTCGGTGGCGAGTACAGCCCCAAGGACTGGCTCGACTTCCAGCCCGAGCAGCCCATCACCGAAGCCGGTGTGCGCAACAACATCAACGTCGGCATTCACTACCTCGGCAGCTGGCTGGCTGGTAACGGCTGCGTGCCCATCCACAACCTGATGGAAGACGCCGCCACCGCCGAAATCGCCCGCTCGCAGATCTGGCAGTGGGTGGTGTCACCCAAGGGACGCATGGACGACGGCCGCAAGGTGACTGCCGAGCTGATCCGCGCCATGATTCCGGAAGAGCTGAGCAAGGTGAAGGCCACGGTGCTGGCGCAGGGCGAACAGACCGCGACCTACGACCAGGCCGCCGGCATTTTCGAGAAGATGAGCCTTACGCCCGACTTCCCCGAGTTCCTGACCCTGCCGCTGTACGAAGCGATGGATTGATCCACTCAGCGATCATTCAATGAGCTGAAGAAAAAAACGGCCTCGCGATTGTTCGCGGGGCCGTTTTGCATGATCACGGACAAACCGCGTTCGTGGGCTTGTTGTCGCGCCCCACGACACGGTCCTTTGCCAGCGAGAAGTACGGATCGCACGCGGGCGGCGTCGCGCCGGTGCTGACCATGACCTGCGCGGAAGACGCCCCCTCGGCGCCGCTGGCATCGACCGAACGCACCAGATAGCGATAAATGGTCTGCGGCTTCAGCCCGCGGTCCACCCAGGATGGTCCATCAACGGTCACCGCCGTCACCGCCCGCATGAAGCTGCCAGCACCCGCGTGCTCGCCTTCGCCGCGATAGATCCGGTAGCCCGCCGAACCGGCGACCGGGGTCCACGCCAGCGCCACCTGATCGGCAGCGCGGTCGATCACCCTCAGTTCGGGCATCGGCGTCGCGGCGGACGCAATCCGTCCCGGCGCGCCACTGGCGAGCTGCTCCACCATGCGCCACACCGCTGAGATCTGCACCCCGTCGCGGGTCGCAAAGTGGCCGGGCATGTCGTAGCCGAAATCGGTGTAGCCCCACCAGTCCCAGCACCCCTGCGGGTTGAACGGCGTGATCGGCACCGCGCTGGTGGCGGCCGTTTGTGGATACAGCACCACAATACGGTTGGCATCGGCCCATTCGTTGAAGCCGGCGCTGGTCACGAAGTCTTTCCCGATCAGTTCGGCCTGCTGCTCACAGCCGTGAAAAGCCACGTGCAGGCGGCAGGCTTCACCTGCGGCACATTCGGCCGGCACATACAGATAGCCGGTCTCCGCCATCGAGGCCCGGATCGGGTTCAATGGCTTGCCACCGCGCTGGATATAGGGACGCTGGTCGAACGCGCGCACCTGCCCTTTCAGCGCCGCTGAAGACCTGCGCTCGAGCGGCCCGTAGAACAGTTGCAGGGCGGCGCCCGCGGCGTCGTAGGTGGGCGCCCCGGCTGCGCCGTCGGGACAGCTGTTGATGAACGTCCCCCCGGTCGTCGCACACGCGTTGCACGCCGCGGCCAGCCCGTCCGCACAGCTTGCGGAGATCTGCGCATGGGCGGCACGCAATTCGTTCTTGTAGAAGATCTGTGCGGCAGGGACGAAGCCCTCGTACCAGGTCTGCAAAGCATCACTGACCGGGCGCTTTACGATGCCATCGTTGTAACCATGAAACATCCACACCCGTTGCCGCTTGAGATTGGCGACATCGTCGTTCAGCCCACGTGCGGACCAGGCGCGAGCGGCGGCGTGCATGTCGTGGAGGTCGCCGTCGGTAATCGGCTGCGCCGGATAGGCAGGATCGCCCTGCATGCAGCGCGCCATCACCCGGCCCACGCCGCTGCCTGCCCAGGAATCACGACCGGCGCAAAAATACGGCCCGCCTGCAGTCGCCGCGACCCCGCTGACCGTGGCCGCATGCGCAGTGCCGAACTGCACCGCCATGAAGGCACCCGAGGAGATGCCCGATACCGTCGTTTGCGACAGGTCGAGCGAATAGGCATGCAGTTCGTCCGCCGCGCAGGGCGAGAGCCCCAGCAAGGCACCCGCCGCAAGCATTGCCACGATGCCCGTCCGAAACCGCCACCGTCGTTCAGCCTTCATCCTTGCCCCCTTTGTGCGCCGCACGAGATACGGGGAACATAGACCGGGATCATGCAAACGACAAGAAACGGACGGTGACGTCACGTCACGCCAAGGCATGCAAGCGGTGGCAATTCCGTCACCTCCGGCACACGCCCCGCGCTGAAATGAAGAAACGGCGCTCGCGGCGCCGTTTCGTGTTCAGGCTGGCAAGGTACAGCGGTTCAGCCGCCCTGCTCTTCAATCGTCGCGCGCACCGCCGCCACGGCAGACGCGTTGCAGTGCAGGTAACGCGAGCTGACGAGCCATTTGCGGTCGGGGTAGTAGGAAAACACGAACTGCCCTTCCTTCAGGCTGTCTATTACCCTGCGAGCGACGCCATCTGCTACCGCAGGGCATCCTTGGCTGCGCCCGAGACGGCCGTTTTCGGCGATGAAGTTGGAACCGACATACGAGGCACCGTGAATCACGATCGCACGCTCATAGGCGTTGTCATTAACACCGGGCTCCAATCCTTGCATGCGCAGGGAGTAGCCGTTGCGGCCATCGTAGGTTTCACCCGTGCGAAACAGGCCGATGCTGCTCTGATAGCTGCCGACACGATTGGAGAAGCTGGTGGCGAGCTCATCACCGGAGTTGCGTCCGTGCGCAACCAGCTCCTTGTGCAACACTTTTCGTTTTTCGAGATCGAACACCCACATGCGCGGCACATTGGCAGACAGCGAATAGTCGATCACGGCCAGACGATTCGAAGCTTCCACGCCTGACGCCGTCGCACATTGCATGGCGGAGAGGGCAAGCTTCAGCACCTTTGGCGCGAGACTGGGCGCGGCGGCTGAGAGCTGCGCCTCAAGGAGTGCATCGGACGAACCCGCCGATACATTTGACGACAGCACAAACAGAGGCATGCCCAGCACGAGGGCTGCCTTTCGAAGCAAAACGTTCATTGTGTGAAATCCGTCCGGCTTGACGAGAACTAAGGCAGCCCATCCGAGCCCCCTGCTCTTTTTGTATGTCAGTATCGTCCCTGAAGTCCGGCAAAGCGTATTTCTTTGCACAAACAGACCGCATCTTATCAGGCAGTTGCAGAAAACGCAGATGAAAAATCGTACCAACTCCCCAATCCGGGCAATCCTGTTGTTCCCATTGTTCATCGCGTCATTGCTGCCTGCAGTCGTGACAGCGAACGGCGACGCGGTCAGCACCGAACTGCGCATGCAACTCCAGCCGGTGATCGAAGGGCGTGCGCCTGGCGCACAGGCGCGCGCAGAAATTGCGCGCACCTATGCAGCACGCAAGTTTTTACCGCTGTGGCAGGCACCTGCGCGCCGACAGCAGTTGTTGACTGAAATCGAAGCCCTCGCCGACGACGGGCTCGACCCCAAACACTACCTGGCAGACCACCTGCGCCAGCCGCTTGCAGACACCAGTACGGCCGCGCAGCGCGCACAGGACGATATCCGCATCACCGAAGCCAGTGTCATGGCCCTGAATCATCTGCAGAGCGGCGTGCTCGATCCGGCTCGCGCGGGCCATTTCTGGCGCCCGGCCTCGCTCCCGGCGCCAGACCTGCCCTCCCCCGCAGCGCAACTCGCCAAGCTTGGCGATGGCGACCTTTCCGCTTTGTTCAACCGGTTCCGGCCACAGACGCCCCTGTACACGGCGCTACGCAAGGCAATGACTGAAGCCCGGCAGGAGCAGACCGGGTACGGGCTGCCTCAGGTGTCGTCAGGCCCCACGCTCAAGGCAGGCATGAACAGCGCGCGCGTCATCGAACTGCGGGCACGCCTGATTGCCGACGCATACCTGGCGGCGCAGGACAGCTTCAGCCCGCAGATGGACGACACCCTCGTCGAAGCCGTTCGCGCCTTTCAGCGTGACCAGGGCCTCGATCCGGATGGCGCGGTCGGCGCACTCACGCTTGCCGCCCTGAACCGCAGCGTCGCTGAACGTCAGGCCATGCTGCGCATCAATCTCGAGCGCGCGCGCTGGCTCGCTTCACGCCAGCAGGGCCAATACGTATTGGTGGATGTCGCTGGCTACAGCCTCTCCTACTTCCGCGACGACACGCCACTGTGGTCGGCCAGAACCCAGGTCGGAACACCTGCACGGGAAACGCCTGAACTGTTTTCGCGCATTACCCATTTCACGATCAACCCGACCTGGACCGTACCGCCGACCATCCTCAGGAAGGACATCATTCCCAAAGCCAGCGCCAACCCTGACTACCTGGCCAGCCGCAATATCCGCGTCCTCGATCGTGACGGTGAAGAGGTCGACCCGGCCACGATCGACTGGCGCAACACCTCAGGCCTGACCCTGCGCCAGGATGCAGGCGATGGCGGCGCCCTGGGCAAGGTCGCCATCCGCTTCGCCAATCCTTTCGCGATCTACTTGCACGACACGCCTAACCAGCGCCAGTTCAAACGCGCGACACGCAGTTTCAGCTCTGGCTGTGTGCGAGTCGAAGACGCACTCGACCTCGTCAGGCTGCTGATCGAGGGCAACGGTGGCGACGCTCACGTGGCGCGTTTCGAAGCCGCGCTGGCCAGTGGCAAGACCGGCAATTTGAGCCTTGCGGGTTCCGTACCCATCATCATTGCCTATCTCACTGCAGCACCGGACGCCGAAGGACGCATCA
>Ga0172382_10010741_pt1 | contig 12223 bp, 2 predicted proteins | sample Leawel138RmetaG_FD_122245 | JGI IMG/M metagenome (GOLD analysis project Ga0172382, IMG submission 122245) | Leachate microbial communities from a municipal landfill in Southern Ontario, Canada - Leachate well 138R metaG | ecosystem: Engineered > Solid waste > Landfill > Unclassified | place...
CCTGCCTTATTGGTTCCTATATAATTTCAATTTTATTCTGCCTATGTACCTGCAATCCGAGTATGAATTACTTGAACAACAGGTGTTTTTGCAGGACAGTGTATCAAAAACACATTTTGCAACTCCAAGTTATCTAAAAAAACCGGAAGTACAGCGGAGTGGTTTCTATGACCATAAGTTTCAAGTCAATCAACTTATGGAACCTGACGGATTAAATGTCAAAAGAAGTATGGACAACAATGTCGAGAAATTTACTTCAGTAGAGAGAATAGACTCTACCGAAGTGGGAATACCTTATGTAATGCAGCTCGATGAATATACGAAAATCAGACAAAAGCAAATTCAACAAAAGATATGGGATTCACTTCTCACCAGATATGACCTTACAATGGCATTGTCACAAGGTGATTTGGCAAGAATGATTGGCTCGGCAACAGGACTGACTATACCGATACCGCCGAATCCGGTGATGAGCATTTTCGGTAAGCCGGAAATTGCCATCAATGTTAATGGTGAAGTTAATCTTAGGATAGGTTGGAGATGGGACTCACAAAATTTGGGTACTGTTTCGCAGTTCGGACAGACACAATCCGCCCCGATATTCCATCAGGATATAAGGGTCAATGTCAGTGGTAGAATCGGTGATAAGCTAAGATTAAATACCGACTGGAATACAAGAAGAACATTTGATATGGACAACACATTCAAGGTTGGCTATGAAGGGTATGATGATGATATAATTAAGTTGGTAGAAGTTGGAAACGTAAATTTGCCACTGCCAACAACCTTGATTCGTGGCGGTCAGACATTATTCGGCGTAAGAGCAGATTTTCAGTTTGGTCCTCTTTTCCTAAAAACTTTGTTCTCACAAAGAAGAGGCGAGCGTCGTTTCGTTGATGTTCAGGGCGGAAACAGTAAGCAATACTTTGCACTCAGAGCATATGACTTTGCTCGAAATCACTTCTTCCTCGATACAGCATATTTTAGTATTTATAATAAATATTTTGAAAATTCAAATCCTGTCATTCCGCCTGAGGCTGATCCGTTTAGGATTAAAGAAATAGAAGTTTACGAATCTACTAATGATATTCGTGAGGGCGAAATTATTGCAGGTCGCTCGATAGCAATTGCTGATTTGGCTCCGATACAGGCATTGGGAGGTGAAAAATACCCCGAATCCTTACTCGAAACAAAAATACAGGCAGGTATTGCCGAAAGAGGTAATTTTGCAAGGCTTGACAGTTCAAAATTCCGTTATGACCCAAATCTTGGAACATTGCATATACGTAACTTGAGACCGGACAGATATTATGCTGTAGCATACAGGATAGAAGGACCGACTTCAGCTCGTGAAGATGATTATAGTTTCGGTACCTTGGCATCAATCTCTGGACCTAAGGATACTCTTATATTAAAGCTCGTTTACAGACCTAATCTTCAACCCGGGTTTAAGACACTTTGGGACAGACAGATGAAGAATATTTTCGATGTTAATGCACGTAACATTAATGTTCAAGAAACAAATATAAATATTTGGTATCTTAATAAAAACAACGATTCTACAGATGTTATAGAAGGAGCTCCCGACAAACTTGTAACGATTTTTCAAGTAGATCAGGTAAATAATTCGAGCGGAGCACCGCAACCCGATGGTTTGTTTGACCTTGTGCCACCCTTTTTTGATGCAAATGAAGGCTTAATAACATTCCCGAACGTCAGACCTTTTGATTCGGCACTTGTAAAATACTTTTCAAGAGCGGAAATAGGAAATCCCGAATTAGCATATCAATATACATTCAGCGCCCCTTATGACACAACATATGAAATAGCAAGACTCAATACAGCTCGTGACAGATTTATCATTTCCGGTGAAGTAGCAGGCAGATCCTCAAACAGAATACAACTCGGAGGATTTAATATTGCAAGAGGTTCAGTCAGAGTGACTTTGGATGGTGTGGAATTAATCGAAAATCAAGATTATGTGATTGACTATTTTGCAGGTACTCTTACTTTGAGAAATCAAAGGGCTACCTTGCCCAACGCAAATCTGAAGGTTGAGTATGAGCAAAGAGATATTTTTAATATTGCAACTAAAACTTTAGCAGGTATCAGGGGTGACTTCATAGTGCACAAGAGTAGAAATACTCTTGCAAATTTAGGTTTTACTTTCATGCACTATGACCAAGCAGCGATAATTGACCGAGTAAGGCTTGGTGAAGAACCGCTATCAAATTCAATTTTTGGTCTTGACGGTACTCTTGATTTGCAGGCACCTTGGCTTACTAAAGCATTGGATTACTTGCCATTCTATGACACAAAAGCTCCTTCATCATTGACAATGAAAGGGGAGTGGGCTATGATTCTTCCGACACCGAATAAAAGAAATTCGGAAATTGCTTCCGACAATAATGAACCAGTTGTATTTATTGATGATTTTGAAGGTGCTCAAAGATATATACCCTTAGGCTTAAACGCAAGTCAATGGTCTCATGCATCACCTCCTGTGGATGTCAACAATGAATTTTGGGCTGATGATACAACAGCTCTTAAATATAAAGCAAGAATGTTCTGGTATCAATATTTCATACCTAGAATTCCTATCAGAGAAGTTTATCCGAATAATGAAACATATCAAGCGGGACGAAATTTTCTTAATCCCATACATATAAATTTCGATCCGGATTATAGGGGTATCTATAATAAGAATCCTGAGTATCTCGATGAAAATAACGAAGGATTCTTCAACCCAAATGACAGGTATCCTCAAAGAGACAGTATCAAGCCGAAAATATGGGGTGGCATGATGCGACTACTTTCAACATTTAACACAAATTTTGATAATGAAAATGTTGAATATCTCGAGATAATGTTAAAAGTAAACGTACGTAATCCCGGACAGACAAGAATGTTTATTGACTTAGGGCAAATAAGTGAGGATGTAATTCCTAACGGCAGTAATGATACCGAAGACGGTATCACTGCAGCAAGTCCGAGAGTCAACGGTATCATTGATGCTGGCGAAGATGTTGGTATTGATGCAATTCCAAATGCAGAAGAAAGGAATAATTACCCTTTCCCTCTCAATCAAGAGGAAGACCCGGCAAGAGACGACTACGCCTTTAATTTTCAGAAGGATGACCAAGCAAGGACACCCGAGGACTTCATCAGATATAACAATTATGAAGGTAATGCTACAGTTTCCGAAGCAGGACAATTTCCCGACAATGAAGTATTAAACCGTAACAACGGTCAGCAGATATCAACAGACAATTCATATTTTTCCTATGAAATCAATCTATCCCAATACGATTTCGAAGCAGAAGGTAATCCGCAGATTATAGGTGGTAACCCGGAAGCCGGATGGTTTATGTATAGAATTCCTATCAGAAAACCGGACGCCGTGGTAGGTAATCCTCTGTTTTCAAATATTCAATATGTAAGAGTGAGGGTTCAGGGCGGTTACCTTGATGCATCAATTGCAGATTGGAGATTAGTAGGTTCTCAATGGCAACGTGTAAGTAATCTTCAACCTAATGTTGATGAAAGAGACAGTGTACTGTCGGTAGCGTTTGTAAATCTTTGGGAAAATTCGGGACCACCGGATTATTACTCGATGCCTCCGGGAGTAAATGCGCCTCGTCTTCTAAATAATCCCGACCCAACAAGAGATGTCAGAATGAACGAGCAATCAATAGCCGTAAGTGTGAAAAACTTACGTTACGGTGAGGAAAGAATGGCTGTTCGTTACTTTAGACCAATGGACATATTCTTCTACAAAAAGATGAAATTCTTCATTCATGGTGACGGCTCTATGCCTGAAGTCATTATTCCCGGTACTGTACCAAAAGCTTATTCCTATTTAAGATTTGGAATTGACTCTTCCAACTATTACGAATATCGTCGTCCTCTGACTCGCGGTTGGACTGACGTGGAAATTGACCTTATTCAATTGTCTTCTTTGAAACAGGTGCGTGATTCATTGATGCTTTATGATAGATTTGAACAGCCTGTGCCCGGTGACCCTCATGCAACATTTGTGATAAAAGGTAATCCGATTCTGACACGTGTACAATTTATTGGAATTGGTGTGTCCAATCCTAACGAAAGATTTCCGAACGAACTTTCCACTACGATGTGGGTTGATGAACTTCGGCTCATAAGTCCGGAGGAAAGTGCCGACTGGTCGGGCATTGGCTCAATGAATCTCGTATTGGCTGACTTGGGGACTATACATGCTAATTTCCAAAGGAAATTGCCAAATTTCCATCAATTGGAAGAACGTTTCGGCGATAGGTCGAATTCGCTCAACTGGAACGTGACCATGACAGGAAATCTTGAGAAGTTTGCACCAAAGAGCTTTAATCAAATGAAGATACCAATTTCATACACTCACTCTGAAGTAATTGAGACTCCTGAATTTGTTGCTAATAATGATATTAATTTAAATGAAGCTGCTACAGCAGCATACAATAGAGCAATAGCCGAAGGGAAGTCGCAGGCAGAAGCGCAAGAGGCAAGAAATAACGTGATTACGAGGTCGCAAACTATGCGTATATCGGACAGTTGGTCTATAACCGGATTCAAATTCGGTATTCCGGTCAATCATTGGCTCGTGTCAGAGACCATAAATAAGGTAACACTCGGGTATTCCTATTTCCAAGATTATGAACGAACCCCCATCTACAAAGAACGTTTCAATTGGCAGTGGCGATTAACCATGCAATACAGCTTGAACATACCCGAATTGCTGGTTGTAAAACCCTTGACATGGCTTGCCGCTGTGCCATTTTTCGGTGCATACAGCGACTTGAAAATAAATTTCCTACCCTCAATGTTCAATGCGAACATAACCATGAACCGACGCAGACAGACAGAGCAATCTCGTTTCCTCGATTTTCCGAGTCCTATCATACGTGACTTCTCTGCCATGAGAACATATTCATTTAACTGGAAGTTTGCTGAGGGCGGTTTCCTCAATCCGGTTTTAGATTATTCTGTCAATACATCGAGTACTCTTGTTAATTTTGAATTTGATGAATTTGGAAGTCAACGTACAGGCAGTGAAATTTTCAATAGTATGATAATGAAGAACGGCCAATTAATCAACTTTGTTACAAACTACTTGCATACTCATAGTGTTTCTTTAAACTTAAGACCTATACTTCCAAGTGTATTCAGCATAAATAAATACTTTGATATAACAGGAGTATTCAATACAAATTACAGTTGGATGGACCCACTCCAATCTAATCCGGAGATTAAAGACATTGTAAAAAATGCAAGTTTTGCAAATACAATAAGATTCAGTATAGGCTTCAGAATGAAGGCACTTGGTAACGAATGGTTTGGAATGCCTCAACAGAGTCAGACTCCAGGAGGTCTGAGGTCCAATAAACGTCCTGACACTACAAAATCAAACACAGGTCTCATTCTGCCACTTGAAATATTTAAGATAATTGTATTCGATTGGGAGAAAGTTGACTTCACATTTAATCAAACAAATGGCTCTACTAATCCGGGTGTGTATGGTGGAACAGGTATGCATAATTTTTGGGCTAACGGACTTGGTTTTGCCGATAACGATCTATCGCAAGGACCAAGCTGGGCTTATCAACTCGGCTTAGTGGAACATCCGCATGGAGGATTTAATATTAACTCTGCATCAGGATTTCCGTTTTTCAAATTTGATACTTATCCCGGTTTGAGACCACCTAATGCAAGATTACAAGATAATTTCAGACAAACTTCGGCACTTGAAATTAGAACATCGAGACCATTATGGGAAGGTGCAAGACTCGACCTCAACTGGAAAACCGAGGTTGGCTTCAACAAGAATCAAACTGTAGTTACCGATGAATTTGGTAATCCGTCTTTTACAAATATTATTTCTGTTGAATCTTTTAACCGAACTTTTCTAACATTCCCTACGATATTCGGTATAAACGTATTCAATAATAATATTGAAAATGTGATTAGATTGTACGAAGCCGAGAAACAAATTATTGACGACAGATGGGCTGCCGGTCTGATAAATGATGTAGAGAGAAATCAACAATATCAGGAAGCTTTGAATAATTCATTTTACGATGGATTGGAAGCGTTTTCTTTAACAAGTGGAGCCGCCGGTAAATTTTTACCCTCAATTAACTGGTCTATAAGATGGGAAGGATTGGAAAAATTTGCTTTGTGGAAGGATTATGTTAACAGATTGTCAATAGACCATCAATATACTTCTACTTATCAGGAAAATGCACAGATAACAGATAACGGCAGGGCGGTGCTTACTCAGACTGTTCAATACGGATTCCAGCCGTTTATCGGTGTTAATGCTACCTTCGATGAAGAGAAATTTGACGGGGTTGTTACTGCTACTTTACGCTGGTCAAACACAAAAGCATATAACATAAATAATGCGGCAAGAGCAAGTGTAAACTCACAATTAACAAATGAAATAACTGCTCAGGCTACTTATACAATGAAAGGCTTTGAGTTTCCTCTGTTTGGCTTGAAATTACAAAACGACCTTGAATATAGCTTCTTATTCACTTTCAAGCATAATAAACGCCATACTTTTGATATAACCTTGCCTTCGAGTACATACGCAGGCGATAAGGAAAACGGTGAAACACTTGATGGCAATACACAGATAATAATTGAACCACGCGCTAGATATTCTTTGAGCAGCAGACTTACTGCTTCCTTCTTTGTAAGATATGAAGGCACATTCACGGAAGGAGCGGCTCAGCCGGGATTCCATACCACTCAGGTAGGATTTGACCTAAGAATTTCCGTAGCCGGCGGAAGGTAAAAAGACAGGAGTATTTATTGATTTGAATACTCCTGATTTCATTTTTATTAATGCTGTTGATTAGTAGTCATTTTGAATACATCAAGTTCAGCAAATCTATCGGTAAATTTTTTTAATTTAAACTTGATATTTCGTATAATAATTGCTTTGCTTTTTCAAAATCCGGGTTAAGCTTAACTGCCCATTCAAGCATGTTTTGTGAATGTTCGTACAGCTCTGACTTGTAAAAACACAAAGCAGCTCCATAGCAAGCATATTCATTCTCGTTATTTAAACTCAAAGCTGTAGTATAGAGGCTGTGAGCAGCTTCAACATCGTCAAAAGTAAGCAATAAATCTGCAGTCAAAACAAGAAGGTCATCTAAGTTATGTCCTAAGCTACTCATAAACTTAAAATTCTTCCAATCATCGAGAAGTATATTGATTTTTTCTAATGCTTCAGTAATATTTTGCTCAGCAAGATTAATCAATGCTTCAGCATAAATTGTGTCGGGATGATTTGCATTTATTTGCTTGATTGATTTTAAGCATTCGTATGCATCGGACAATTTACTTCGATTGATGTAGATAATTGCAAGTCTGTGTAAAGCAAGAATTTTGTATTCTTCGATCATTATTGACTCGATTACTTTTTTGTAAAGCTCCGCAGCTTCATTAAATTCACCATTAGAATACAATTTCTCAGCGTGTCCGAATAAGTCGGAATCAAGCTGCGTCTGTACGGAATTTTCTTCAGCTCTCATTGACATTTTTGTTCCAAAGTGAAAGTCTAATCTTCTCAATGCTTTGACAGCACTTTTAGTCCATGTCCACTTACTTCGGACATAAGCTGATGCAATAGCACCTTTACTGATTATATCCCCCGGATTATTATATATATGAACTAAAATATCTTTAAGATGTTGGAGAGACGGTTCAAGCATGTAAGCTCTTCCGACAAGCGGAAAACCGTCAATCTGATCGCCGATATCAATTTGTTCGGTGTTTATGAATTTTGCAAATGATTCATCAAGGTATTCATCTGAAGGACCACCTTTTGACGCTATTACAGTAAGACCACAGGCTGCAGCTTCAAGGAGTGGCAAACAGAATGATTCTGCTCTGTATGGAGCCGTCAATATATCACAAGCTCTATATAATGAAGCCATTTGAGAATTTGTGAGGTTCTCTTTTATATATATTATTTCAGGTGCGTTATTGCGTGACTTTGCAGATTCAATTTCGTTCTCTGAAGTCAAACCTTTATAAAAAGAATTGTTTCCCGTATCTTTTATCACAAGGCAAACATCATCTGACGAGTTGAAGCATTCAGTATATGCTTTTAATAACACATCGAAACCCTTCCGATGAATAGTTGCTCCGACATAAAGAATTTTCAATGATTTGTCTGAGTCTAAATTGTATTTGTCACCTTCGGGTTTGAAGATATTAGGATTAATACCATTAGGGATTACTTGTACTTTGTTAAAGTCAATACCAGAGTCAACCATTGACTTTCTGCTGAAGAAAGAAGGAGTCCAAACTTCATCTGCATTTTTCAAAATTTCAAACATATCTTTTCGTAATGAAGTAAATTCCCAACCTTGCATTATTATCCACTTCGCACCTTTGGGTGATTCTTTCTTTGGTGGGAACTGATGTCTTATCCATGCATAAGGCAATCCTGCGATTTCAGAATTTACTTCTTTCTTTCGTCTAATATCATTGTTCAGAAGTTCAATACTACCGTCACTTTTATTGAAATCCGGGTCGTCGCTTTCGTATGGAATAATTGTAACATTAGCAGCTCCGGTCTTTATGATTTCAGTACAAATCTCTCTGTTTACCAAAGCCGGAGGATTATAAACAAATTGAGAGCCTTCCCAAACAATATTAAGAGCCGGTTCTATTGTGTTGTGATTATTCGATTCAGTGTACTCGGTTTGTTTATTTATATTATCCTGATTTTCTTCTATGCTGCTTTCTATCAATTCCTTGAATAAATTTGTTATCTTTTCTTCGTCAGACTCATCTTGAGTATTAGGAATATCCTCATGATATGGAATTTCATCAGGAATGAAATTCAGAACATCTTGAAGTAAGTCCCCGTCAAAATCATTATCCGAATCATTTGTGTTGATAATTTCATTATCTTTCGGATTGTAAGAAAATACTTCTTCCAATAAATCTGTTTCATACTGATATTCGGTCTCTTCAGATTTTGGATTTATGAGACCGGGTTGCTCGTATTGTTCTGCAACAGAAAAATTGTCATCAACAGATGTATCAAACTCAAGATTAAGTTGTAATTCATTTTCGTATTCTTTATTTATACAAGTGGCTTTTATTATGCAATTATAATCCTCCCAAGAATTCTTTTCCAGAAATTCAAATCCTGTTATTTCAAAACCGTGTTTGTTTAACATTTGGATTACATAGGTCCTGTCAACAAGAGACTTACTGCCATATATCATCTCATTAAGAAATACTAAGCTGATTTTACCCTTTGCATAATGATTTATTAAATTGGTAATATCTACAAAATGCAATTCGATAGTGGAATTGACGGAGCAGACTCTCGAAATTTCTATAAGAAATTTATCTAATTCATTCAAATGGAAATAAGATAAACCATTTAAAATTTTAATGAATGTAACACTGTCGTTAGGATAAGGCAATCGAAACGAGCCTGTGGTCATATTTTTAGTAAAAGAACAAACGTCCACAGTATCGAATCCTTCTGCTTTGTCTTCGATACAGCCAATCAATAGTTTTATAGGACTTTTTCGAATCTGTGTATCTCTTCTTTCCATCATCATAAGTTTCTTTAAATTAAAATAATGTGCTAAATTAATCAAAATAAATGCCAATATGAATTTTAAGAAGAATTATTTGTAAGTTCATTCTCTGGGTTTAAAAAGAATATACCAAGCAAGCTAAGAAAAAGGCAGTTCTTTGAAATTTCAAAATTAAGAATTACAAATCAGTAAATAATAAAATAAAATTTGTATATATGTTTATTATTAAATAAAAAATCATTAAGTTGCATTGTTATCTGTAACAATTTATAACAAAGATTTATGAGGTCAGACATGAAAATCAATCGTGAGGATGCTCTTGAATACCACAGTATGGGAAGAAAGGGTAAAATCGAAGTCATACCAACTAAACCCACAGCAACCCAAAGAGATTTATCACTAGCCTATTCTCCCGGCGTTGCAGAGCCATGCAGAGAAATCTTTAATAATCCCGAAGACGTATTTAAATATACCGCAAAAGGTAATCTTGTTGCGGTAATATCAAATGGTACTGCTGTATTGGGATTGGGTGATTTAGGTGCATTAGGCGGTAAACCTGTGATGGAAGGCAAAGGCTTGTTATTTAAAATTTTTGCTGATATTGATGTTTTTGATATTGAAGTTGATTCGAAAAACATTGACGAAATAGTACGAACAGTAGAATTGATTTCACCTACCTTTGGCGGCATTAATTTGGAAGATATCAAGGGACCGGAATGTTTCGAAATTGAAGAAACATTGAAGAAAAAACTTGATATTCCTGTATTCCATGACGATCAGCACGGTACGGCAATCATAAGCGGGGCAGCGCTTCTTAATGCCTGTGAAATTACCGGTCGCAAACTTGATGAAATCAAAGTAGTCTATAATGGTGCAGGTGCTTCGGGAATTGCATGTGCTAAGTATCATATAAGCCTTGGTGTCAATAAAGACAATGTCATGATGTGTGATTCCAAAGGAATAATTTATAAAGGCAGAACTGCAGGCATGAATAAGTTTAAGGAGCAATTTGCTGTCGAAACCGAAAAACGTACCTTAGCCGATGCCATGGATGGCGCCGATGTATTTTTCGGCTTGTCCCAAGCCGATTGCGTTACACCTGAAATGTTGCTTACGATGAAGAAAGATCCTATAGTATTTGCCATGGCAAATCCAGACCCTGAAATTACTTATGAACTTGCTGTATCTACTCGAAAGGATGTTATAATGGCTACCGGCCGCTCTGACTATCCAAATCAAGTAAATAACGTTTTGGGATTTCCTTTCATATTCCGTGGTGCTTTAGATGTTCATGCTACAGCTATTAATGAAGAGATGAAAAAAGCCGCATCCTATGCATTGGCTGCCCTTGCAAAAGAAGAGGTGCCGGAAAGCGTCAAGCGAGTTTACAATGTAACGACAATGACTTTCGGCAGAGAATATATCATACCTAAACCTTTTGATCCCAGAGTGCTTACCAGAGTTGCCCCCGCTGTAGCTAAAGCAGCTATGGAAACAGGTGTGGCACGAACTCCGATTCAAGATTTCGATAAGTACCATGCTGAATTAGATATCAGGATGGGAAGATCTTATGAATTCATGTACAGCATATATCAGAAAGCGAAGATTAACCTTAAAAAGATTGTTCTTCCGGAAGGTAATGACCCAAAAATTATAAAAGCAGCAATTCTTTCAAAGGATATGAAGATTGCTGAGCCTATTTTACTTGGAAATAAAGAAGAAATTCATGAAATAGCCAAATCAAATGGCTATGACCTGAACGGCATACAGATAATTGATCCGCTAAGCGACGAAAGGACAGAGCATTATGTCCATGAATATTATGAACTGCGTAAGAGAAAGGGTGTCATCATGTCAGAAGCTCTCAAAAAGATTACTGTTTTGAGAAGATATTTCGGTGCTCTAATGGTTAGATTAGGGGATGCTGACGGCTTGGTTAACGGAATAACACAGCACTATCCGGATGCTCTGCGACCAGCCTTAGAGGTAATTGGCAGAGACCCCAGATATAAAGTTGCCTCCGGATTATACATTATTAAAGCGAAGAATAAAATGTTTTTCTTAGCTGATACAACAGTGAATATCAATCCTACGAGTGAAGAGATTGCAGACATAACCATTCAAACTGCAAATTACGCTAAACATTTGAATATCGAACCAAGGGTTGCTCTGTTGTCATACAGTAATTTCGGCTCATCACATGGGGATAATCCCGATAAGTTGAGAGAAGCTTTAAAAATTATTAAGAAAGAAGCACCGGATTTGATGGTTGACGGTGAAATGCAAGCTGATACTGCAGTAGTTCCGGAAATCTTGGAAAGAACTTTTCCGTTCAGTGAGCTGAAAGGTGGGGCTAACGTATTGATATTCCCAAATCTGAGTTCCGGCAATATTGCTTACAAGCTTTTACATAGAATCGGAGGAACAGGAGTTGTCGGTCCCATCCTTTTAGGCTTAAATAAACCGATAAATATACTTCAAAGAGGAGATGAAGTTGACCAAATTCTCGATATGATTGCATTGACTGCTATGGAAGCACAGAATAACAGTTAAAACAATATGTTTGCATGAAAAAAAAAGGCTGCCCATTATTTGAGCAGCCTTTTTATTTAAAACAGCAGGTTACAGAATACCGTTTC
>Ga0172382_10010743_pt1 | contig 12222 bp, 10 predicted proteins | sample Leawel138RmetaG_FD_122245 | JGI IMG/M metagenome (GOLD analysis project Ga0172382, IMG submission 122245) | Leachate microbial communities from a municipal landfill in Southern Ontario, Canada - Leachate well 138R metaG | ecosystem: Engineered > Solid waste > Landfill > Unclassified | place...
AATACGCCTCGTCCGAGGTCACTTTTTATCTCGTTATATTTACTTAAATTTTATTATTCAATATATTCATTTTATAATGAAAACACTCTTTTTACAATCCTCATACACTATAACAATTGCTTTTGCATAATATGTTTTAGGTAGTTTGTTTGGATAGTTCTTAAAAAGGCTATTTATATCTATCATTAAAGATATTGACTCTGTATTTACTGATGCTATTATTTTTGAAATCGCAACATTTTAAAACTTTATAATCAGATAAATTTTCTTAAATATAACAGTTTAATTTCACATAAAGATTAATAAAGTAATTTTAAAGGAGAAGAAATACATCCTGTTAAAGTCTCATAATACGTATTTAAAGTAGCATCATGAAAAGATATACAAGCATAATTAGATTCCATTTATAGGTCTTAATTGATATATTCTGTTTTATTGCTTAAAAATTTTCATGTTTTCTATAATTGATGAATCAACAGGATAATCAGGGTTTCCTATGCTTAAATAATTATATTTTTGTATCCTTTTACCATCTCATTGATTTTACTAAGTGAGTCTTCTTTGAAGTTCCAATACCTTTTAGCAATAAATTTATATTTCATTTTTTTGTTTTTCCCCATTTCTTTTCCAAGCATTTTAACTAATATATGCATCACGATCATACTTACTACTACTGCTTTAATTTTGTTATCATAGATTTGCTTATAAAATTTAAAATTAAACTTATTTTTTTAGTATGTTATATATTACATACAATACATACTAAATAATTAAATGATTAAAACATTCACATCAATATACGTTATACCTTTCAAGATTAATACACAATATTATTAACTATTGTTCTAGAAAAGGCTAATATGTGATTTCCTGGATATACGTTTTGATGATTACAAATAAAAGAACAATTGAATGATCCAATTAAGTTAAATAAAAATGAAGCACCAATCAATATTATTACAAGTTTTTGCTGGTGCTTCTATTAATATTCTTAAACCAGATGTCTAATTTGTATCTTTTACTGGAATAGATTTTCTTTCACGTTGCCATTCATACTCCCTTCCAATTCCGGTAATTGTACTTGCTAAGAAAACAAGAACCAAAAAAATTGGATGAAATGCATACTTTACAATACTGATATAGGAAAAATCACCAGGTATTCCTGCTATCTCAGCACCTATGCTTAAAGATAAAAGATAAGGAGTGCAAATAGGAACAAATCCACAAGTTGCACATGCAATGGCATCTAATAAATTTGCAGAACGTGTCCCCGCAATATTAAATTCTTTCCTAATATCATTCGCTATGGGGCCTGCAAACAGTATGCCGGTGGAACTCCCTGCAGTTACTGTGGTACCTAAGGCAGAAGCCGCCATTATAATCAACTCTACAGATCGTATATTTTTGCAACGTTTAAGTAATGACACCCCAAGTTCTTCCAATGCACCACTTTCTCTAATTGTTTGAATTACTATAAATATAAAAATAGAAAATATAATAATATCCATCATACCGTAAATACCACCAATTAAAGGACCATCACCACCAAACACTTCTGAGGGGGTAAGTAGGCCAAATATTAAAATAATCACCATTGCTAAAACATCGCAAATAATAAGTGTACCACCTAAATCCCAGCCTTTCATCATCATAATAACCATTATTATAGGCACAACCAGAAGAATTAAAGCAAGAGGATTTGCTTCTTGGGTTATGGTGCTTGTGACAGAAGTATTTACAGTAATTTTTCCTACAATAATAAATAGGATTGCAGAAATAGTCCCTGCAATCAAAGAGTAGGGAAGCCTTGTCCTTACTACTTCGCTAATTTTAGATTCTTGAGTAAGGGCTGAAGCAATTGTTGTATCAGAAATAGGTGCCAAGTTATCACCAAATAATGCTCCTGAAATAACAGCACCTGTAACTAATGATGCATCACAACCTAATTCAATACCGATAGGTAACATTATCGGAAGGACTGCTACAATTGAACCTGAAGATGTTCCACAAGAAGTAGAAATAAGGACACACACCATGAAGGCAATTACTGGAATAAAACTGGGGTCTAAATTCATAGCACTCGAAAGCCATACTAAAGATGAAACAAGGCCGCTAGCCCTTAAGAGTTTGGATAAAATACCCGCTAACATGAAGGCAATAATCAAAATTGCCATCATTGGATCTTGAAGTCCGCGAACAGCAACATCTCCGAAACTTTTTTTATTTTTTATCAAAATAAAGCAAATTACTACAGCTGCTAACATAAGGAGATTATAGATATAAAAGTCCGTATAATTAGTCATTATCGCTACAAACATTGCAATTATTAGAAAAAACATTGATATCCATGGACCGAATTTACCACCATAAAATTTTACTACATTTTTATTCTCGTTCAAAATAAAACCTCCTTTAATTTTTTAATCTTTAACTCAATTCCTATAATTCAGATTCTTCATTTGTTTTTTTATTTTTACATTGTTATTCTATATATAATAAAACCTCCTTTAATATATTATTTTGTATGTTTAAAACTCTATAGGATAATGTAGTATAAAATTTACTATGGCCTATATTTATTTAAAACAAATATTTGATAAAATTTCATATTGAGAGACAATTACAAACATGTTTTTATATTAGTTTATACCTATTTAATACTTATTAATATTTTTTGAGTTACCCTTAAGAATTGATCTATTTCATCTACAGTATTACAATGAAGCGGAGATACTCTAACAATTCCATTGAGGCCAAAAGATTCAATAATCCTTTTCGAGTAAATACTTGATGATACTCTTTCGTAGACAATAATTCCTCGTTTTTCATATTCTCTCACTGTTTCAAAACAACCAAGGTTATCTAACTTCATCGCTAAAATTAAATCTCTGTTATCCAAATCAGTATAATCAAAAAATGTATCCACACCATTCATACTAAGTAATCCTTGTATTTTTTCGCTCCCATGTAGTAGCCTATAGAGAAGTGCTTGCTCTTGTAAGCGTATCCTCTTCATCCCCTCTTCTACAAGGGTCCTTTTATTTTTACTATCAGTATAATTTGATCCAATCCATGAAATGTATTCTACAATCTTGCTTATTGCACCATAATGTGCCGGAACAATACTTCCAAGCTCCCACAAGTCTGTACTATCTTCTAAAATTCTATGATGTGGCAAGTTTTTTACACGCTCTGAAATGTATGCAAAAGCTATTCCACGATTTCCATAAAATTTATATGGTGCTATATTTAGCCCATCTACTTTTAAATCATTAACATCAATTAACCCGTGGGGTGCATGCTGAACTGCATCCGTCACAATAAATATATCAGGATTAATCAATCGGGCTTCGGTACAGATAGTTTTGAGGTCAATATTTGCACCTGTCATATTAGATGATATTATTACATTTAAAAGTAGTGTCTCTTTATCAATAAGATTCAAAACATCCTCAGGCCTAAGACCGCCTGTTTGCCTGTCAGACTGTGCTACTCTCAATTCTTTGTTGTATTTTCTCGCATAATATTTACAAGAGTCGTAGGCAGATGGATGTTCTATTTCTGTAGTTACAATATTAGTGCCATTTCCATATGCAACCATAGGTCCAATCATCTCGAACATAATGCTTGAAGCAGTCAAGCTAGTTGCAATGGCTCCATCTTTTGCATTAAGTAATGTTCGAACGTCCTCTTTCCCTTGAATTTCATATTGATGTAAAATCAAAGAAGACTTGTGATCGCGAGCAAAACAATCCGGATATTTATTTAATTCATTTGAAATATCAATTACAGATTTTAGCCTAAGAGAGCCTCCGGCATTTTCAAAAAATAATCGTTTGCTTCCATCTCCATCAACATCAACAAAATAAAATTTATCTCTTATTTCTGAAAGAAGCTTTTCGCCAAATAAGAGCCCTCTATTTCTTTCATTCGTCATTTGTACCCTTCTTTCTTTCATTACTAATATAAGCAATGCTTAGTAATATAATAATCCAGTTCCTCCAACCTTTTCTTTTCCTTTTGTTCTATATTTTTATAAACTGTTGCAAGCAACATTTCTGCTACTACTGTGGGCGCTACATAGGAATTATTTATAGTTACGCTATCAATGCCACAAAGTAAAGATATATCAGACATTTTGCTTATAGGTGATGTCAATCGATCTGTCAAAACTATAACCTTAGCATTTTTTTTGCTTGCAATTTCTATTACTATACAAGCCATTTCAGCGTATCTTGGAAAGCTTATTACAATTAAACAGTCCTTTTCATCAATGTCCATAATTGCTCCAATAGCCTTTGAATCTGCTGTAGTAACTGTACGCACATCCTCAAAAACATCTCCTAAGGAACCACCTAATAAATTTGCTACAGCTGTGCAACCATGAAAACCCATAACAAACTTTTTTTTAGAGGAACAAATAATTTTACCTGCCTCCTCGAAGGTTTTAGTAGTATTTCTCTCAAAAATTTCTACAATATTATTATTAATCTTTTTTAGCATTTGATCATATAAATCTGAAGCTTGAATTTGATTAATTTTTTTGTCCACCTGTGCTGCGGGTGATAAAAAATTAATTCCTTCATTTCGTTCCAATTCATCACGTATAGGATTTGACAAGAAAGTTTGCATATCAGAAAATCCGCTAAAACCAAGTTTTCTAGCCGTTCTAATGACTGAAGTATCACTGGTTCCAATTATTTCAGCTAGCTTTATAGCAGACATAAAACAAACACCCGTAGTATGTCGAGAAATGTACTCGGCAATTTTAGTTTCTGTTTTTGTCAAGTCAGCCTCTTTAATTCTTTTATAAATCTGAGTATTCATAATTCTCCTCTAAATGGTTGTGTTTACAACACAAAATAAATATCCTGCATTTTTAATAACATAATATCATCTGTTGTAACTGTTGTAAAGTTTTTTAACTCCACTATCAATATTTGCATTTTTAAACGTTAATTGTGAAATCAAGGCAAATAGTTGTCTGAAATTTATTATATCCAATTTTTAGCCTTATGCTTTTCTTTATACCCTTGAAAATTAAAAGGTCGGCATTACACCGACCCAAATTCTAAAACCTCAATGACAAACAGCTTAAGCCCCCATCAACTTTTCTGTATTCTGATGTATCCACTATTAAAATTTTATAACCTAGTTCTTCTATGGCTTTTTTGGCCTTTTCATAGCCTGCCGGTACTATAACAGTCCCGTTTACCCATATGCAATTAGCGGAATATGCTTCATTTTCGTCTATTATGATTCTATTAAAATCTTTAAACACCGGATTGTCTACAAACTCTCCTGCAACCAAAAGGTTGTTATTCTCTAGATAAGCCAAGCCGGTCTTTAGATGAAGAACCTTTTCTAAGGGAACCATTGTTCCATCATAGCCATATTTTTTTAATATATCTATAAACTGCCTTGCTCCTCCTTCATTTGTTCTTGCAGATAAACCTACGTAAAAATGGTCACCTACCATCATTACGTCGCCGCCTTCAATTGTACCGGGATTCTTTATTTCTTCTATGTTTTTTTCATCATAGAACTTTTTTAGAACCTCTTTTATTTCAACTTGCTCTCCTTTTCTCGAAGATGCCCCGGGGTTTGTTATAATAGCGCACTTCTTTGTCACTACTGCCGGATCTTCTACAAAACAGGAATCGGGATATCTTTCATCTGCTTCAAGCACGGTTACCTCTACACCGCATTTTTTTAAAGCTTCAATATATGCTTCATGTTGTTTCAATGCTTTCTCATAATCCGGTTTGCCCAAATCCGCAGAAGCTATTCCATCCACTAAAGATTTACCCGGTTTTCTAACTATTATATTTTTGAACATATGTCATCCTCCTTTTGTGCTTTTCTACTAAATTTTTGGTATTATATTTTAATTTCTTTCTAGACTATCTTGATAAAACGATTAATGATCGAAGTTAACTTCACAAATTCCCATATGCCTTGCCTTTTAATTTTTAAGAAGTAAACAAACCTAAGTGCTAACTAATTATATAGTGTAAGTTTCTCTTATTATAGAATCAATAGCCATCAAAATAGAATTATCTGTTGCTTTTTTTGTATAAAATCCCACATGGGGTGTTGTAATTACATTATCCAATTTAGACATATTGAAATTTTGTGGAGGCTCACAATCAAATACATCAATGGCGGCACCTGCAATTTTTTTGTCTTTTAGCACTTGATATAAGACTTCGTTATCTACCAACTCAGCCCTTGCTACATTTATAAAAAGAGCATTATTTTTCATGATGCTTATATATTTTTTACCCACAATTCTGTTAGTTTCTTTCGTTGCCTTAAGGTGTATAGAAATAATATCGGATTCTCTAAAAATTTTATCCATATCTACATATTCTATTCCATACTTTTCAATAAGCTCATCCGATTTATATATATCACAGGCTAGCACTCTTGCACCTAGTGCCGCCGCTTTAATAGCAACCAGCTTACCTATATTACCAGTTCCTATAACACCAAATGTGGACCCTGTGATTTCTATTCCTTCCAATTCTCCCGAATCCCATATTTCATTTCTCATCATTCTGTCCGCTTTAGAAATCTTTCTTGCCAAGTTAAATGCACAAGCTATTGCAAATTCAGCAACTGCATTATTACCGTAACCTTCTATATTTAATACTTTAATACCTTTTTTTAATGCATAATCTACATCGACAAAATTCCATACCCCAGTTCCTACAAATTGCATTATCTTTAAGTTATCAAGTTTATCAAGCAATTCATTTTTAAACTGCATCATACAAAATAAAATTATATCAGCATCTTTAGCCCTTTCATAAGCTTCTTCATCGTTTGAGGGAAACCCATCGAATATTTCTACTATTCCCAGATCATATAGAGGTTTTATAAAACTTTTATCGTTAATAAAACTTCCCATATCTATTAAAACAATTTTTATGAAAAATCCCTCCTTATTAATATTATTAATTTTCTAACCGGGGCACTATTTCAGTACCCCTATTTATAACACCTATTCTGTTAAAAGGATTATCAGAAATATATTTTTTTAAAAAACTATCAATACAATCTATTTTTTGAAAACCTATTTTTTTTGCATCTTTTTTACTAATACCTTGGCTATAAACTATTATCTTAGACTTCTCCTTTGCTTTGAATACGTCTATATATACTGCGGCACCTGCTAGATCGTCAATCTCTTTCCTTTCAATTAACTCTATTACTTCTTTTGGATCTTTCCCCGATAATTCAAGCAAAATAGGATGGTCAGGCGCAATCCCTCCATAACAAGGGCTTATTAGCAAGATGATACCGCCTTCTTTTACTAGAGGCTCAGCAGTAGATACGGCTTTGCCAGCTTGCCAAAAATCTTCATCTGCGGGATACCCACTAACTAGAACTATATCGGCTTTTTCTTTCTCTTTAATTTCGAAAAATTTTTTTGCCAATTCTACTCCTTTTCTATGAGCATTAACATAGTGTCCTGAAACAATATCAGCTAAGTTATCATCTATATCAAGTATCGTATTTATTATATAATCTAATCCTGCTATAGCAGCTACCCGCTCCATATCAGCTCTCATGCAGTTTTCCGTCTTCCCAATTATTTCACTTTTGTTTAATGTGCTTTTTAGATGAAAACTGTTAATTGTATCTTTTCCACAAATCCCGGGAAGAAGGATTTTTGCTCCGCCTGACCATCCAGCATCAATATGAGGTATAATATTTCCTATCACAATTTTAAAATCTGAATTATAATAAGTCTTATTTATACTTATGGGTAAATCCGATTCTTTTAATCCCACATTTACTAAATTGTTTTTATCTAAATAATCATGTTGAACTACGTCGAAACTCTTAAATATATCTTCTCCGCATTTTTCTATCAGTTCATCTTCTGTCATTTTTCTATGGGTACCTAATGCAACAAGAATCTTTATATTTTCACTTTCAATACCGGCTTTTTTTAACCTTTTAATCACTTCAGGCAAAACCAACCTTATCGGCGTGGGTCTTGTGTTATCATCAATAACGACAATTGCATTTTTTTTTCCCTTTCCAAAGACTTCTATTCTCTCTGCATTTATCGGCTTATCCAAAGAGTCCTTTACCAAATCAGAGAAACTTTTTTTAGTTGTTGCTTTCATAGGTGCAGCTTGCCAAGCAATCATTTGTTTTGGAATATTTAATACTATTTTTTCTTTACCATAGTTCAAAGTTATCCGTTTCAAAACCTATTCCTCCGGTTCAACTTTTATTAGAACTCTCTCTGTTTGTGCGCCTCCTGTCAAGTAAGTTGCAACTACTAAAGAAACAAAGGATACAAGCATTGATAAAAATACTGGGTCACCGCCGGGTCCCATATATCCCACAGCAAACATTACTATGCAACAAATGCCGCCGCCTAATAAGCTTGATGTTATGCCCCATTTTGTTGCTCTCTTCCAATATAGCGTAGCGAGCAATGGGAAAATAAAAGCGGATGATACTAATGAGAATATAAAGTAAAGTGCGCTTAATAAAGAACTGATTCTTAACGCTACAAAAAGCCCAATGCCACCTAATGCTATAACTGCAATAGGCATAGCTTTTTTAAACTTATCTTCATTCACATCTGGAAAAATTACTGAACCGATATCGTACACCAGACTGGTAGCAGCCACAAGAATCATAGAGTCCGTGGTAGACATTATTGCAGCGATAAGTGCAGCTATGGTAAATCCACGTATAACAGGCGGGAAAAATCTAAGAATAAAAATGGGAAAGGCTGCTTCTGCAGTACCGTACTCTGCTGCAATATTTGGCAGTAAGTATCCACTGGCAGCACCTATAATTAAAATCCCTATCCCATATAAAATAGCTGCAACTCCGGTATAATTTAATGCTTTCTGTGTTGATTTGACATCCTTTGCCGCTAAAATTCTTTGAGGAACAGTAGGATCACCAGGTACCGATAAAAAGTAAATTAAAGTTATAGAAATTATAGAACTTATGGGACTTCCTACAAAAGGGTTTACCAAAGAAAGATCTTTAGCTGCCAAACTATTCGCTAAGTTTACAATACCCCCGCTCTTAACTATAGCAAGTATAGGCCCTACTAGTATTATTCCTATAAACATAATGATAAACTGAACAACATCTGTCCAAACAACAGCATATAATCCCCCCATAGCTGTATAGACTACTGCTATTATAGTAGTAATTATTACACCGGTGGTAATAGAAATCCCCCACGGTTCACCGATATAAGAAATCATTCTGCCCATCCCGGTTAAGCACATACAAGCGGAACCCATAACATATATAGCTGAAAATAATGCCACAATTACTCGAGGTGTACTGCCAAATTCTCCTGCTATAATCTCCGCCAAACTTCGTTTGTTTGTAGCTCTAATAATTGGGGCAAAATATACCGTTGCAAATAAACCAATAGCAAAACCAATATAAGTCCATATGGCAGATGCACCCATATTAACAACAGAGCCAGCTATACCTATTGTCATACCTGCACCTGTTAATGTTGCCATTAATGTTGCAGTGAGGGAAAATGTTCCGAATCTTTTGCCTCCAAGTATAAAGTCGTCCATATCCTTTATTTCACTTCTTGCAATTAATCCTATGATAAACATTCCTACCATATATGCTAATACAATAATCATATCTATCGTGCTCATTTTTTTACCTCCTTATTTAGTTTATTCTTTTGTATTATTTAAAAATTTTCATGTTTTCTATTCTGTCAAAAGCCTCTTTGAGTTTTTCTATGCCTACGGTGCACGCTATTCTTATATGCCCCTCTCCCGCCTCTCCAAATCCGTTACCGGGTAACACAAGAACATGTGCATCATCTAAGATTTTCTCCCAAATTTCTTCAGAAGTGAGTCCAGTGCCTTTTATTTTAGGAAATAGATAAAAAGTACCTTCCGGAAGGTTTGCTTCCATATTATTAATATTCCTTATTCTTTCATATGCATAGAAAATGCGTTTTCTATATTCTTCATAAATGCCTGATTGTATCTCTTTTCTTCGCCTTATAGCATATATTCCTGCTCTTTGTGCCATAGCATTTATTGTAAAGTTTACTGATTCATTTACATTTTTAATACATTCTATTATTTTTTCGTCTGCTATTATATGTCCAAGTCTAAATCCTGTCATACAATAATCCTTAGAATAGCTGTATATTGTTACAATTCTTTCATTTTTATAATCATATGAACATACTGGTTTTTTAAAGTTGGTAAAATTAAGGGCTCCATATATATCGTCTGCAATAATTATAAAGTCATGCTTATTCGCTAGATCTATTAATGCTTTAATTGTATTTTCATTATATACTCGACCGGTCGGGTTGTTTGGTGAATTAATTATAATCGCCTTTGTTCTGTATGATATGGTTTTTTCTAGTTCACCAATGTCAATTTCAAAATTCGATTCGCTAAGTGTGTTATAAACTATTAAATTGCCTTTTGCCAGTCTTATTTGAGGTTCGTAATATATATAATAAGGAGCAATGGCAATTACTTCATCACCTTCATCTAGAATGCTTTCCAAAAGCAAATACATTGCATGTGTTCCACCGGATGTTATAAAAACATTTTCTTTTGTATAGTTACACCTACAATCTTCCCTGTAGCTTTTACATATTTCTTTTCTTAATTCTTCATCACCTAGAAATTCTGTATAACGGGTATGTCCCGCTAAGGCATCTTTATACATGTTTTCTATAATTGATAAATCAACAGGATAATCAGGGTCTCCTATGCTTAAATCAATTATATCCTTGTATCTTTTTACCATCTCATTGGTTTTACTGAGTGAGGCTTCTTTGAAGTTCCAATACCTTTTAGCAATAAATTTATACTTCATTTTTTCACTCCTTTTCTAAACCTTATACAACAGATTTCAAAACGGTTTTTAGCATTTATTGGACAAACTCTACTTATAGATGCCTATTCAGTCTATATTTTATATAGATTACTTAGCCTTACGTAAATGAAATTAGGCTTTATACCCTATACAAAGGTGCGGTCATACAGGTTGCACCGCCATTGCCGGGCAAAGAAATATGTTTTCCTTCATACTCGTAAACTTCAACACCTTCGTTTAAAAGCTTTTCCTTGATATCTTGATTTCCTTTCATCAAAACAACTTTTCTTGGTTCAACAGTCAGTACGTTTGTACCCAAAGGCATATACTCTTCATCAATAACTTCAATAAGCTTTATACCCTTGGAAATCAGCATTTGTCTAAAAAACACCGGCATATACCTCGAATATACCACAGCTAAATCCTTATCTATGGGACTTATTACCGACATTAAATGCAGGCATTCTTCTTCATTATTACCGTGAGGCATGGGTACAACTATGACATCGTCAACTAAATCCTTTACCAGTTCTTTAAATTGCTTTATTCCCTCATCATTTGTACGATAACCTCTTCCTATAGCAACCTTATTGTCTTCCAACCAAAGTACATCTCCGCCCTCTACCGTACCATGGCCTGTTATTTCTCCTAAAATGGGCACATTAATGCTTTCTAAGTAACTTTTCATAGATTTTGGCTCGTTCTTTCTTGTTGCCTTTCCCATATTAAGAATTATTGCACCTTTTTTTGTAAACTTCACGGAATCATGAGAATAAATTGAATCAAGCCCTGCTTCCTCATCTTTTGGCATATGCTTTACATCCGGAATCAATTTTTTTATAATTTTTTCAAATTCGTTATATTCTTTTACGCATTTTTCGTAATCAGGACAAGAAAAAAAACCCCACTTTTTCCAGTTGTCTTCCAAGTATTCTTGACTAATATAAGCATCACGAGCATGTTTGATTACTACGGTTTGAATTTTATCTACCATGGATTGACTGCCCACACTCATAATCCCACCTCCTTTCTTACATTATAATATATAGTATATAATATATTATATACTATATATTATAACTTTCAATATGAATTTTTTGTTTTTTGTAAAAATAAATAACAATAGTCCAATGTTTTCATTTAATTTGTACTATTTATTAAACCGTTCTTTAATATAGGCCTTTTCTTAAACACTTATATTTTTTTTTGCATAATAGCGGTTATAGCTTATTAAATATGAACTTATTATAATAAAGCAGAAATTTACAAAATAAAAAAAGCTTCTACAATTATTGTTTATAGAAACTTTTAAACTATTCTTTATTTGAAAAAGGAATTATATCATGGAATCATATTTTG
>Ga0172382_10010746_pt1 | contig 12220 bp, 10 predicted proteins | sample Leawel138RmetaG_FD_122245 | JGI IMG/M metagenome (GOLD analysis project Ga0172382, IMG submission 122245) | Leachate microbial communities from a municipal landfill in Southern Ontario, Canada - Leachate well 138R metaG | ecosystem: Engineered > Solid waste > Landfill > Unclassified | place...
CACATTAGGGTACGATATAGTTGATAGTTATCTTCGAAAATATCCTGAGTTATCCGCATCGAAACTTATTTCTACAAGTGCTTCTACGTTTCGCTCAGTTATAGAATAAATTATTTAGGTGAAGAAAGCTCAGGAACTCGAGGAAACAACCCCTCCTTTTTTATCCAACGCAAAGATTCTTTTATTTCTTGCATAAAATAAATTAGTTAATTTGATACTTAAATAATACACCACTTTCCTCCAAAAATGAAGCAAAACATACTTGTTTCAATTATTGTTTAACTTTCTTGCCTTTTCTCTCTGATTCTTTCCATGCCATATCAAATAGCACTTTCATTACCTCGGCTATTTGCTTGTTTTCAATAATAACGGTTGTTATATCGTCTTTGTCAGACAATAAGTAACCCAATTTGTTGTCCGTTATCATCATACCCACCGGAAACGGATACTTGTTGGGTGGAATGAAGATCAGCTCAAACATTTTTGGCCCCATTTTAAATAACTCGTAGGCGGCCGGATTATCTGCCATTATACCTAGTTGTTTTATCCCAAGTTCTATTCTTTTCTGTCCGTAAAGTAGCCAATATTCGGGATTCAACTTCAGAGCATTTTCGGCTGAAGAAAATAGCCTGATTATCTTTTCTTTGCTTTTTAAGCTTTCCTCCAACGCATTTATCAACCCCTGTTTGCCTTCAAACACCTTCACCTTGGGTTTTTCTTTGACATCCTTGGAAAGGGCCTTAAGTTCCGGTAAAATTTTTTCTATTTTGGTCTTGGTCGCCTCTTTTTCTCTCACTTCCGATTCTATGGCATACAAAAGCGCCTCCGGCGAGGTGGCAACATATTCTTGGATTTTTTGATCTTCAGATACACCAACTAGGCCTTTCTTTTTTAAGGCTTCCAGGACAACATAGGCCGAACTTCGCTTGATACCGGCATTTTTGGCGATTTCGTTGGCTGAGGCTACTTCGAGCTCCAAGAGAGAAAGATAAACAACCGCTTCCCTATCAGTTAAGCCATATTCTAAGAGGCTCTTTATTAGCAGATTGTTAGGAGGAAACTTCATGTAATTGTTGTCATCATACCACAACAATTTTCAGGAAATCAAGCTAAGTTTTTAGCGGTTCCCTAAAAACCCTTTCAAAATAAGGTTAATTTTGCCAAAAATTTAAGTAATTTTATTTTGTTGTGTATAGACAACATCCGCTTGTATATTATACTTTAAGCAGACTCCGGAATGGTTCCGGAGAAAACTTATGGAGGATCATTAACATGTCGGCGGTTTTGTGTGAGAAGCCTGGGATCTTGAGTTGGGCCAAGTCCGTTGCCTCTGCTCAACAGATCAATAACTACTCCGATGGTCCGTCATACAACGACCATTCGGGCAGCAATGACCACACCAAAGACAGTGGCTGATCTCCTCCGCGGCTCCTGCCCCCCGTTTGCGTTAGTAAGCGGGGGGAACTTTTATTACTACGTCTTTTTGTTTATAATTTAAATACAAAAATGATAAAATTTAATCTTATAAATTCTTATACGGAAAATCTCTTTTTCTTTGTTTCTAATTTATCTGAATTTCATTTTTCTTGCCGAAAAGAATATAACGAAGAGTGGCAAAAGATTTTTGGCAAAATCAATAAAGAAGAAGCCAAATTGTTGGGGAAATTTAGGGTGGTTTTGAAAAAACATGGTTTTAATAAGGATGGCGTCTATTTGGGTGTTCTGATATTTACTTCTTCCGAAAATCAAAAGTTGGAATCATTGGAAAAAATTTTGTCCGCAAGAGATTTTGCCTTGGTTAAAGAAACCTTAAAAAAATTTGAACCAAAATTTAAGCAGATTTACAAAAAAAACAAGATTGATGAATGGATTAAAATTCAAACAGAAATTTTGGAAAGTGATAGAATTCAAAATGCGATAAAGGAAATGGTGCTTTTACTGGGAGCTAAGTTATCTAGCAATAGGATAAATATACACCTTTTGGGCTTTATGTCTCCAAACAAGCTGGCGGCCGGTGGCGCTAATCTTGGTCCGCACGACATCACCTTAGAAATGCCAGTGAACAGAATTGAGACTTGGATTGGCGAATGGGGGGTGTTTGTCGCCTTGCATGAGCTGGCTCATCTTATGTTCGAAAATTCCAAGGCCAAAAATATCTTGAGTCGGAAGGTGAAAGCAGCCTCTATAAAAAACATTAAAAATATAAAACCACAAAGAGACCCTTATAACTTGATGAAGGAGTTGATTATAGAGCTTTGCGCGCCGTCCGGATACATTTGTGAAAAGAACTCAAAAAATATAAAACCTTTGTCTGAAATATTAGTTACTAATCTTGGAGATAAATTGAAAGAATTTGAAAAGTACAAGAAAGGCCAACCAGTATCTTGTTCTTGTTTGTTATCATACATAGTTTGGCAAACCTATCCCCTAGTCTCTCTCTATGTAAACAAAAAGAAAAGTATTGATTCAGATTTTATAGATAGTCTCTTGAAAATATTAGAGGCCGGAGCTTAAGCTCCGGCCTCGGCCTCTTCCATTCTTGTGATGACTTTTTTCATGTGCGCGAATATCTGTTTTTTTGCCTCACAGAAAATATTTAGAGACCATTCTTCCGTTTCCGCTGAGTAGGAATATCTCAGACAGCCCCCGTTGCATAAATTGAACCATTCGCAGTTGCCGCACCTTCTCTTGTTTTCATCCAGGTCTGAGATAAACCTAGAAAATCCTTCACTTGAGAAAAGTTCCTCCCATGAGTTGTGGTTTATGTTTCCGTACAAGTACTTGCCCATTGGAAAACTGTCGCAGGTTCCCACGCTGCCATTGTGTCCAACCGTAGGAAACAGCCAGCACTTGCCCGAATGTTCGCACAGAGAAGGAGTTCCCCCCACAAGGGCAATCATGATTTGACCAAGGTTCCTAACAATGAATTCCGGGTCGTTATTTTCGATCCAAAGATCGAAAAGCTTAATCATGAAATCGGCATACTCTTGGGGGTTTATGGAGAACTCTGTTGGCTCACCGGTTTCTGGATCTATCTCGTAGCAGGGTTTGGGTAAAAAAGATCTTAACCCCAAGTCTTTCATAAAGTGGAACACTTCTTCTTCTTGTCCCAACGAAGCCTTGGTAATGAGGCTTATTGTGCTTGGAGTAAACCCTGCGTTTTTGAGAGATGTCAACCCCCTCATGACTTGGCTAAAAGAACCTGAGCCGTTAGGAAAAATCCTGTTGGCATCGTGTACTGGTTGAGGCCCATCAATACTAGTACCAACCTTGAAACCGTGTCTGAAAAAGAATTCTGCCAAGTCATCATCCATCAAAGTCAGATTGGTTTGGACATGGTTTTCTATCTCTTTGCCACCACCGTACTGATCTTGAGCTCGAAGAATGTCCTCGTAGAATTCTCTTCCCGCAAGGAGTGGTTCTCCCCCATGCCAGACAAATATGATCGGTTTTTGGGTGACATACGAAACAGTTTTTCTTGTTAGGTTAACAAGTGTTTCGTTGTCCATCAGCTCTTCTTTTGTTTGGTCGCGACAGTGATAGTAACAATAACGACATCTCAAGTTGCACCTGCTTGAAACTACTTTAACAGTCGGGACCATTTGATGACAATCTGGATTCATGGCCGTCTTCCTTTCAATGAACATTTTCTCTCAAGACCCATTCTCAAGAGATCTGAGTTCATTATTACACTTTTCTATCTGTTGTCCACACACAACAAAACAAAAGAAATAATCGTCAAAAAAATGTTTAAAATAAAGAGTTTTTGGTGAGGTGAAAAAAAATAAGCTGTCCTAGGTCCGTCCTATCCTTAAATACTATTTTATCGCCAAAACTTCTTAAGCATTAGGTATAGATATATGATACATCATTCTTTCTTAAAAATGAAACTAGCCCTAGTTAGTCAAAGTAGAGAGTCCCCTTTTTCAGTAGAAATTTTTGAGAGAATTATTTCAATATCGTAACAATCTCCCCTATTTTATCTTCGTTGGTCAAGACAATTTCCCAAGCTTTTTTGAGACCCACCAAAGAAAGTTCCCTGTTCATTATTTTGTCCAGTTTTTCCTTATCAAATAATTTCTTTAAAATTTGGTATTCAATAAAATTGACTACAACATGAAGCTGTGTCCTAAAATCGGGTGTTTCCGGGAATTCTTTTCTGATTCTAGTGACCAAATTATTTTCTTCTTGGCTGATTGAAATATGGACCAGCTCGTGGATAAGGGTGGCGATGAAGAGCTCAAAATCCTCCGCAATTTTTATTATTAACGGGTCAGAAATTCCGGTATAGGGTAAGTTCTTTACTACATAACACTTTACAGATTGAGGGGTAAATTTATAAGGAGGATACTTCTCTAGTTCCTCAATAACTTGGGACTCATATTTATTCCATTCTTCGGCTAACGCCAACATCTTTTTTCTCACTTCGATCGTTTGATCGGGCTGAAAGTTGTTGACCAATTCCGACAAAACTCGATCTAAAATTTGAGAATATGTAAATCTGACGAGATTAAGAGACTCCATATATTTTAGTATTATATGCTTTTTTAGACAAAATGAAAGAGGCCTCTCCGCGAGAAGAAGCCCCAGTTTTTGCAAGACCATTTTCTTCAACCCAGCATTTTCTTGTACAATCCCAGCATGTCGTCGATGTAATCTTCGAACCGCTCGACCCTCTCACTCAAGGCCCTTCCTTGACGGCCAAGTTCTAGACGCTGAGCGCCGTCGTTTAAGACCGTCCTAATGACCTCGGTGAACTCGCCGATCTTCTTGGGATCCACGACTAGCGCATGCTGGTTTTCGTTTATACCCAAGAAGCGTAGTTTATCGTAGATCTCACGGCTCAGGACCAAACAACTACCAGTTGCCAACACTTCGCGTGGCAATATTGGAGTGTGTTGGGCGACAGGAAAATCTCTCTCGGGGACCACCACACAAATGCTAGCTCTGAACACTGAGGGCATCTTCCATGGCGGAAGAAAGGATCGAAAAGCGATCCTACTGTTCAGACCCTTCTGACAGATCACCTCGTGCAATCTTTTGGCCCCAGCCCCTCCGCAGACGAACAAAAGCCTGGCTTTTTCTCGGAGATTTGCAAAGGCCTCTACAAGCTCGTAAACTCCTTTGGTCACCCCAACCTTTCCGGCATATGTTATCACGGGTTCGTTGTCGAAATCTGGTCCGAAGAACTCTCTCATATCCAAGGCCTCTGCCTCCGGGGTGAACACCGAAGTGTCAACAGAGACTAGTCGATTGAGATGGATACAAGAATCGTCAATCCCCAAATCATCGAACAGCGCTTTGTCCCCGGGATAAGTGACGATCCGAGACCGTCGAAAAATCTCGACGAAAAGGGAGTTCATCATTGGAGAATTGAAGAGCCGAGTGATGTCACTACCGGCATGCCTGACAATTTGAGGCTTGCCTGTTATGCTTGAAGCCATGAAGCCGGAGACGGCATAAGGCAGTAAGTACCAGCTATCGACAATATCTACGTCGAATTGACGTATCACATCAATAGCCAATCCTGAGATCTTTTCCGTGTAGGGTTTTGAGTAGGGGATGTAAGACGGGTCGCTGAACGGGTCCGTATTGTGGACAAAGACGCTATGGGGTTGGTAATGGGAGTTGAGATCAGAGACCGTGATACTTTCTCGATACTCGTCCTCAACTTCCCAGGCATTGGTAACAATATGGACATCACACCCACGACGACCAAGACCCCTTGCCATCCAATAGGTTTTGGATGACTCCCCACCTTCAATTGGTGGGTATTTTGCGATAAGGCAGACTTTCATTCGTCACCTCCTTTTGCGGCCATTTCAGTGTAGTGGGTGGAGGCACTCCCGTCAGAGAATGCCCCCACCGCACCTACCTAGTTCCTAGTTGCCTTGTGCGCAACCGCCACAGCCGTTGGATCCACCGTTGCAGCTACTGCAACCGCCACAGGCAGTGCAGTTTGCAGCGTGAGATCCATGTGTCGCTCGAGCTTTTGGCTGCTTTTGCCACATGGCATACTTGCCTAGGATTTTCTGCTCATGCGTTGTCATTTTCGGAGTTTCCTTTCTAGCCCATGTTCTAACGGCATCTCCTTGGGCTATGTGTGGTGCCGCGAAAAACGAGTATTAAGAGGATAATTGATCCTCCAGATTATGTGGCTAGGACAAGTCGTCTCTCCTCCAACATTGAGGATCGGTCGCCAGATAGGATCCGTTGGCCCCGTATGCAACCGCCCTGCATCCTCGACAGAATTGTCTCAGGTGACAAGAACCACACTTGGTTATTAGTGTATCTTGTCTCATTCGGTTCAATTCCTCGGAGCCAATGAAAATGTCTCTCAGGCTTTGTTCGGGAACCTTGCCGATAACTACAGGCAGACGTCGGCAAGCCATAACAGATCCGTCGGCAAGCACGGTTAAGAGATTGACGCCCAGGCCGCAGCCATCAAAGGTCGTTTCTTGATCTTCTGGGAGAAGGCCAAGCATTCCAATCTCGTCATACAGAAGTTTCCAGAGGTGGTCTTTTCGACCGTAGTATGTATGGCTTCCTTGTTGCTTTAGCTCCCGATAGACATCGAGAATTCCAAGCAGGAGGCTGTGATACTCTTCCGGAGAGATCAGGTCGTTCTTGAGTTGTTTCCCGGCGCCAACAGGTACGACTCTGGCAAAGTCGAAGACGTCTACCTTAAGATCGTTAACCATTCTTATTACCGGGATCAGTTCAGGAGCGTTGAGTTTACTTAGCGTGAACATCACGATGTTGTAAATGCCCACGTCTCGCAACAGCTCTAGCCCCCGAATTGTCCGTTGGAAACTTCCCGACGAACGAAGATTGTCGTGTGTCGTCTCCATGCCGTCGATGCTGAGCTGGTAGCTACGTAGCCCTAGCTCTTTCAGCTTTTTTGCCACTGGTATGTCTAGGAACTCTGGATTGCCCAAGATTCCTACTTGGACGTTGTACTTCCTAGCATATTCGATGATGTCGTAGACTTCGGGTCTCATTAACGGATCACCGCCGCTAAGGTTGATTCTTCCTTGAACTTCCCATGCCTCGAGGAGTTGAACAAAATCGTCGATGACGACCTTGCAAACATTGAGGCTTAAAGGCTCGTCGCATTCTGTCTGATACGTCGGCGAATCATACATATAGCAATGGCGACATCTATTACGGCACAGGGCGGTAATATGCCATTGTAAAGTAAAGATACGCTCTTTGCCGTTTGACTTTGGCATGCCCTTATCTCCTTTCCTTGGGTAAAAATGACAAAGATCTCACAACGTCTCTCGCTACATAGCGAAAGACTTCTGGATATAGAAATACCACATTTTTAGAGATTGTGCAAGGTGTTTGGGTAATGTGCATTCACTTTTGGCGGTTTTCCCCTAGACTGGGGACATGTGCATAAATATGGCCAAAACAATCAAAGAGGAACGTCTCAGATGGCTCCAACCCATAATTAACAAGGAGCTCAAACTAGTCGAGGTAGCCAAAATCTGCCCTCATAGTCAAAGAAGTTTAGAACGGTGGGCATCCGAATACCGAAAACATGGAGAGGAGGGTTTGGAGCCCAAGTTGTCGCTCCGGGTTTAGTTGATCTAAATAAATCCCATTTATTACCAAGAGAAGGAGCGAAAAGGCTTTGGAGCACACCGCTCAAATTAGGTTTAAAAACAGAAAGAAACTTAAGTCCTCTTCCCCACCCTTTCCCATAATCGTTCGTAATGATAATATTTAACTTATGGAAATAAAAACATTAGCCAATGGCAAAACAAAAGTTATTCTTGATAAAGGCATTGAAGAATCCAACACCGCTATTATTTTTATTCCCGGGGTTAGCGGCAAAGCCTTTACTGATAAGTATAAGCAATTATCGGACGAATGTTTGAAACTAGGCATGGATTTTCTGCGTGTTCAAAGTTGGGATAGTGTCGAAGAACTAGAGCAGAAAAATATTAGGCAAATTCAAGAAGATATTGATGAGGCCATTAAACTCTTAAAATCTGGAGGCTATACTAAGATATTTGCTATCGGCAAAAGTCTAGGTGGGGGTATTCTCCTAACTCGTAATTACCCTGAGATTACCAAGATGGTCCTCTGGGCACCAGCGATTGGTTTGAGTGAAGAAAAAGGAAACCTTGATGATAAAATTAGCCTGCCTTTTTCTAGAATTGATTCAATGTTGGAAGTATTGATTGATAAAGATTTATTGTCAAAAATTAAAATTCCAATCAAAATTATTCACGGCGATAAAGACGAGATTGTACCCATAGACAATTCACTTAAATTAGCTAGTCTTTTGTTTTATTCTGATGTGACTAAAATGAAAGGTCTTAGTCATTCTGCTGAGACGCCAGAGCAAGAAGAAGAGTTGATTAATAAAACAATTGATTTTTTAACCTCAAATTAACAACTACTTCTGGTGCGTGTGGAGAAGATAATTCTGGAACTTTAGGAAACAAACCTTCTTCTTTTATCCATCTTATGGATTCTTTTATTTTTTGCATAAAAATAAATTGGTTAGTTTATATCAATATAATACACCACTTCCTCCCAAAAATGAAGCAAATTTAACCACAATTAATGGCTCGGCTTAAGCCGAGCCATTAATTGATTTAAAAAAGGTCTTTATCCAGAGCATCGGTTACAGGAACAATTGCCACCATTGCTAAATCTTTCATTAGTTTCCGTCTCTTTGTCTATCAATTCTTCTAGTAATTCAGTACTTTCGTGGGAATATTGACTCGGGCTTGCGTATATTTTTTTGACTGAAAATATCCGTAATTTTTTGCGATGTTTTTGGCATAAAGGGTTCAATGTCTGAAGCAATAGCCAAAATATTCTCAACATAATCGTGAAGCTTGCCCTTCAATATTTCAGAGTCAAGTTTCCAGGGTTTATCCTCTCCAATTAACTTGTCAAAATCAGCTATCCTTTTCCAGATAACTTTTATCGCTTCGTCTGGTCTATACTGCTCCATAAATTCATCTACCTCTTGCGATATCGCATTAGTTGGAACGTTAGTATTAATATAACCTGAAGTTTCGCACAGCCTTGCAATTCGCGAGGCGAGATTTCCGATTCCATTTGCCAGGTCGGCATTGTACTTCTCTTTGAATTTTTCGAGCGATATATCACCATCATTGCCAAATGAAAAAGATGATATCAGCAAATATCTAGCTTCGTCTGAGCCGTATTCTGCTACTAAATCCGCAGGATCAATGACATTACCAAGTGTTTTTGACATCTTTTGTCCACCAACAGTAAAGAAACCGTGAGCAAAAATAATCTTAGGCAATTCGAGGTTGTTGGCCAACAAAAGACTTTCCCACACTAAAGAATGAAACCATAAAATGTCTTTTGCCATCAGATGTAACGACGGTGGCCAAAATTTTTCCTTATCTTTATATATTTTTGTGGCTGAATAGTAATTTAGCAAAGCATCTACCCAGACGTAAACGGTATGAGATTTGTCCCACGGAAGAGAAATTCCCCAGGCGACACCGGCCCTTGAAATAGAAACATCATTAATTCCTCTATTTATTTTGCTTATGATTTCGTTTTCCCTTTCTTGCGGAAGGATTTTGTATGTTTTATCTTTTATTTTTTTTAGAACATTAGCAGAAAAATCTTTAAGCTTGAAAAAATAATTTTCCTCCTCCTGTTCAACAAGCTTAACGTTCGGATGATAAATACACACTTCGTTATTTATTTCGTCAAAAGAGAGAAATTTTTCGCATCCAACACAGTAAAGTCCTTTATAAATAGACTTATAAATATATCCCTTATCATAAAGTTGCTGTAGGTAATCCTGAACTATTTTCTCGTGCCTAGGATCGGTCGTTCTAAAAAATTCATCATAGCTTATGTCCAAGTCCTTCCAGATCTTTTTGTACTCTTCCGAGATGCGGTCAGAATATTCTTGTGGGGATACATCATGAGAAGCCGCAGATTTAGCGACCTTACTTCCGTGCTCATCGGTTCCTGTCAAAAAAAAGACATTGTCCTTACCCTTGATTTTCCTCTGGTACCGAGCAAAGACGTCGGCTATCACAGTTGTATAAGCGTGTCCGATATGAGGTTTATCGTTCACATAATATATCGGGGTTGTAATATAAAATTTTTCCGATTCCTTATCCATAGTATGCAACATCATACCATATTTTTGACATTTTCCAAGCTAAAACTTGACACTTTCAATAAAAAGATCCGCCCCTGCTGTAAGCAAAAGGCGGATCAACCCGAATCGATTTTCAAAGATTCGACAATCAATCGAAGGAACTCTTTTCTCTCTTGGAAACAGCGAATTTCTGGACAAACATAGTACAGATATCCGCATATCCCTAATGTGAAGTATCGGCATCCCAGACACTCAGTCGGAGTCGTAGGTTCCTGTTTGGTCCGACTGGAATTCCACAAGCTATCCAGTCCCGCAGAAACATTGCCTAGGGTACAACCGAGCCATGCACAGGTTTTCACAGAGCCGTCGGCACAGATATATAGATAACCGTTCCGATAGCCACAGGGTGATTTTAACTCCCTATTTTGCCTGATGGCTTCATACGGATTAGCGACTAGCTGCAACGCGCTTCCAGTAACAGAGAACGGAACCTTTCCGCTCTTGATCCAGCCGTTTAACAGTTGCATGGAAACAACAACGGAGTGCGGATCAGGCATCAAATCGCGGATTTGCTGTTCCGTATAACCGACAGGAACTAGATCAACCAGCGACCACATACCGATTTCGGCATACTTCTCTGCGAGAAGCTGTCCGATATCAAGCAAGTTCCCGACATTGTTTTTGTTTATGGCAGTCTTGATTCTCAGAGGAACCTTCTGCTCCAACAAAAAGCGGAGGGCCGAGAAGGATTTCTGTAGAGAACCTTTACCGCCTCTAAGCAGATTGTGCAATTCGGGAATATGTCCGTCGATACTGACTTCGACAAACAGAATCGGAAGACCTGACATCCGCTTCGCGGACGTCTCATCTATCTTGGTTCCGTTTGTCCTGAGAACTATGGATAAGCCTTTTTGTGAAGTTTCCTCCATTATTTCCCAGAAATCGGGATGAATCATCGGTTCTCCGCCGGTGATTCTGATCGTAGTTGTTCCCATTTCCGAGAGTTTTCCGATCGCCTTCTTGATTTCGCACAACGACAGCATTTGGGGACAATGTTTATCCCCTTGCCAGCAATGGGCGCATCGAAGGTTGCAGCCAGTGGTTATCTCGAGACCTACATCTCTTAAACTACGATTACTCATAGTTACTCCCTTTCATTTTTGAAGGTTCCCGTGGCCGAAAGCCGTAAAAGGCCTAACGGCCACGGGACCTTGTTAAGGGATCTTGCGGCCGACGTAGATAATGACCTGGTGGTGATGCGGTTTGCCATGATCGATATCCATATCCGCTGACTCGGAGCAGTGAAGCATCTCGAAATCAGAAAACAAGGACATAAGATCTTCTTTGGTGAAGGCATGGACATACGTTTGTTTAGATGAAGTTTTGCACCCCCACCATCCGCCCTTTTCCGCCAGGTACGTATTCGGAGCGACCAGTTTGAAATTTGGGTCTCTCTTGACTCTGTCGAAACAGATGTCTTCTGGAGCAAATAAGGCGATATGAACCACACCACCTACGCAGACACCACTCTTCATTTTGGTAATGACACGCAGAGCTTCCTCTCTCGAGAAATACTGCCACATGTACATCGCCGTAATTATCGAGTAGCTTTCCGGCTCGATCTCAATGTTAGACATGTCACCAGTTCTGGCGTTCAACCTAACACCAAGAGCACGCGCCCTCTCAAGGCTGTTTTGTACCGCTGACTCGTCGATATCGACGCCATCAACATCATATCCCAGCATTGAGAAAAATAGGGCATTTCGCCCGTCCCTTCCCAAGCCAAGATCCAAAACCCTACCTTGAGGAACGAAGCGGGTGCATTTGATCAGCATGGGGTCGAAATCCCACAGTTTGTCTCTGGCACCGAAGTACGTTTCTTTCATAGCCGAACTCCTTTCCGAGGCATAGATCTCAAATTGGGCTGTTTTCCGCCACGGAATATTCCCTGCATCCGTCAGACATGGCCATATGAAGGCCGTGCCGTTTAAGACTGGCTGCAATATAATCTTCCAGCAACGGAGCGGTACGGCAAGCGTAAGGATCCTTCGAGCACATACTGCCACCGATCTTGCTGGCGATTGCTCGACAGCCGGTTCCGCA
>Ga0172382_10010749_pt1 | contig 12219 bp, 8 predicted proteins | sample Leawel138RmetaG_FD_122245 | JGI IMG/M metagenome (GOLD analysis project Ga0172382, IMG submission 122245) | Leachate microbial communities from a municipal landfill in Southern Ontario, Canada - Leachate well 138R metaG | ecosystem: Engineered > Solid waste > Landfill > Unclassified | place...
GTCATAAGTATTACCCTGAAGCATCTCGAACTTATCAATATCGGCAACCGGCTCGCAAGGAGGTAAATTATTCTTTTGAGCTCTATAACTGAATGTCAATGAAGGCATTGAAAGTTCATAGGTAATTGATTTGTCATGAGTAACTTCAGTCATTGTCCTATGAAGACCTGTGAAATTCAAACCCCAATTGATAAGAGTGTTTCCGTTATCCAACCTTTGTACAGATCCCATTGCATAAGCAGATACCGGAGGATCGTGCTTATATTCCCATACTAAATTTGCCTTCCTGTTTTCCTCGTCAAATTCATACTCTACAGCTCTCGAACTCCACCCGGATTTTTTCATGACAGCATTATCGTAAAATATTAAATTACCGTTGTCGAGCCTGTGTGCATCATGCTGCATTCTGAAATAGTAGGGAGCGTCTGTCGGATTGTCGCCGCTGATTTCAAAGTCGTTCTCATCTCCGCCGAAGCGCCATATCAACTCACCGGTAACCATATCAATTTTGACGATTTCAAAACTTGTCGGAAATGATACTATCAAATTACCGTCTTTGTCTAAAAACATTGAATTGCCGTGAACATGTTCGAAAGTTTGCTTTCTTACGTCATCTTTTGTAGCAAGTATCGGAATATAATCCAGACTTTTCCATTGGAAAACACATTTATTATCTTTGTCAACTTCTTGTAATACTGTTCCTACTACCTTTGCGTTCGGGTTACCTCCCGGAATGACCTTGCTCATATCCACAGGCACTCCTTCGTACGACAACATTAAATAATTACCGTTCGGAAGAATTACAAACTCATGCATATCAGCAAGATATTCGTTCTGCATTTGTATAGTGTCTATCACATTGAACTCTGAATCCATAATATTATGCTGAACCATAATGTTCTGTACCGTCAGTGGTCCGGCTTGATACTTGTCTCCAAGCTTTACCCTCGATGCATAAGAATATCTCCCGTTAGGTTGCATCTTAAAATCGGCTCCTTGATTCTCCTTCTTCGAGTAATACACAACACTGCCGAGTTCATCGGTGATCATAATGTAATTAGGTTCGGAACCATTCACGTTGAAACATTCCATGAATATATACCCCGGGAATGGTGAGTCAACAGTTTCAATTCGCATTTCAGGGAAGTCTTCAGGCAGCTCTTCACTTAAAATCGAAGGAAAGCTTACTTTTTCTTTGAATGGTATCGGGATTTCTGACTTGCTGTCAATTGACAATAAATTATTTGTCACAACAATCAACATAAAGGCAAATATTAGCAAGGACTTCATGATTACCTCAAATCATTATTTTGAATTCGTTTATTATTCAAATATATAGAATTTATAATTCATAAACAATTAATTTATGAAAAAAATTCATAATTCGACCAAGTAAACGCGTTTTTCTTCAACTTCTCTGTTACAGTGAACAATACAAGTATTTTAATGATGTTTTAATCTATGCTTAAATATTATTTTTTCTTGTTTAAGTCAAAAAAAATATATACTTTAAATTTTTTGTCAATGTAATTTTATATACTTTATTATAACTTTCAAAAATACTGAGTTTTACAAGTGAAAACCCCGAACGGAACAAACAGCAAGAATACCGAATTCGGTAAAAAAACCGTACTTTTAAGATTCACGGTGATTTTAGCTGTAATCATCATTATATTATTATTACCGCTGTCCTATCCTGTAAATTCATGGGAAAAGCCGATTGCTGACATGGAGTCTGCATTGAATATGTCAAATATTCAACAAAAGAAACAGGCAATGAATTCTGCAGGTAAACATTTGACATCATTATTGGATTATTACGGAGACCATGCAGCAATCCACCTGTATCTCGGTTATTATTATTTCTCATCAAACAACATGGATTCGACGATTTATCATGAATCTAAGGCGCTTGAACTTATGGGAGACGTAAATAATGAAAAATACAGAAAAATGGCTCGGGGATTACTCTCAGATGCTGTTATCAATAAAGGTCTTATGCTCGTTAATGCCGGCGACACAAGCGCTGCATTCTTATTTTTTGCTTCTAAAATTAAATATATTCCTGATAATTTTGTTTTAAATCGTGAGCTCGGGAAAATGTACCTTCACCAGAGTAAATTTGAAGCTGCTCATTACCACCTGACTATTGCTAATGCAGGCAGACCAAACGATTACGAAACCCTAAACACACTTTCCGAATTTCATCGAAAGACGGGAAGAGTTGACTCGGCTGATTATTATTCCAATACCGCTGCCAATGCAGCTCCCCAAAGAACTGCGGCAAATCCATCTGATAACAAAGTTATTTCAAAATAATAATTTAAGTAAAAATGAACGCAAACGGCAATAATTTCAAATTTAAAGAAGAATATATTTTCATTATCTTATCTTTACTCTTCGGCGTATTATTTTCTTTTTTGAATCCTCCTTTTCAAAATCAAATCGAGAACCGGAGTTTTATCATCAGCTATGCATTGACTGACGGTGCTGAAATTATAAGCTCTAAGTCCGACAACTCCGGTATTATGATACCTCGTTCAATAATTGGTGTTCAGGATGGTTTAGGGAAAATATATTCTGACGGGGACGGAAAAATTGAACAACAAAGAATTGATGATTACGCTGAATTGAAACTGCATAAAAATGATAAGGTATTTTACCCGCTCGAAAATGGTTCATTGACTTTAATACCTATTCTGCCTAATTTTGCCGGAATGTTAATTACTGATTCATTTAACAATAATCCTGTTTATTTATTATGGGCTTCCCGAATCGGTGGGGTGATTTTTTATTCTTTGATAATATTTTTTGCCGTCAGGCTTTTACCTTTTTACAAAGAAGTTATGCTCATAATGGCATTATTCCCGGGCTTAGTTATTCGTGGTTCCTATTTGAATCCGGATTTGTTCTCAATAGCTCTTTCATTTTTATTGACAGCAGTCTTTCTCAAATATGCTTTTACAAATGTGAAGATGAAAATTATACATTTACTTTTCGTGATTGTTATTGCATTCATTCACAGATATGTTAAAGGTGCATACTTCCTGATTCCTTTTCTCGCTCTTTTAATTCCGAATGACAAATTTGAAAGTAAATCATACAAGCCGATTTTGTTAGTATCATTATTAATTATTGCTGTACTTCCGTATTTTACACAAGGAACAATATTAAATTCAGGTATCATAGGAACCAACGATAATTTCGGAATTTTCAGTATTGACAGCGACAAAGCTTTTGATGTGTCTATGTCTGCACCGTTTACAACTCTGTATTATATAATCATGAATCTCATGAGCCAGGGCGGACAGTATCTATCGGACATAGTTATATCTTATGGCGATACTGCCGGTACTTTTGATTATATTATAACACTTATAAGCTTTTTTGTCTTACTCGTATTTGCTGTATTCAGTAAGCATATTAATGGTTCCGAACATCCGAGTTCATCGTATTTTCCCGTATTAATCGGAGTGTTGACTGTATTTTTAATCGCAGGATTCTACTTGATTTATGCCTCCCCTGTCGGAGCATTTCGAATTGAAGGGATGTCAGGTATATGCTTGATACCTGCTATGTTCTTAATGTTAACCTGCCTGAAAAATCAAAACTTTCAAAATGAACTCATGGATAAATTTTCGGGTTTGGCTGCCGGAATATTTTCACTGATATTATTAATCATATCGGTCTTTGTATATAACGGTCAATTTTATATTTAAAAAAAATAAAATCAAGCCGGAAATTGAAATGATTCAAATCCGGCTTATCAATATCTTGATACAGCAGTATCCGGGAAGCATTGAATCAACATATTGCCGGCAAAATTACGAGTTGCGTTGAGAAATTTTTGCCCAAGTATCTTTTAATGTAACTGTTCTGTTGAATATCGGCTTTCCTTTTTCTGAGTCTTTGTCCACAGTGAAGTAACCGATTCTTTCAAACTGAAATTTATCTCCTGTTGATGAACCGGCAAGAGATGGTTCAACTTTGGCATTACTGATTATTTGCAGTGAATTGGGATTGATATAATCAAGAAATGTCTCGTCTTCATGTACATCATTCGGATTCTCTTTAAGGAATAATTGTTCATATAATCTAACTTCGGCATCAATGCAATGCTTTGCAGATACCCAGTGAATAGTTGATTTAACCTTACGTATTTCGCCTGTGCTTCCGCTCTTGGTATCAGGGAAATAAGTGCATCTCAACTCATTTATTGAACCGTCTTCATTCTTAATAAGCTCATCGCATCTAATAATATAAGCATATCTAAGACGAACTTCGGTACCTACAGACAAGCGGTAAAATTTTTTAGGAGGATTTTCCATAAAATCATCTGCTTCAATAAATAATTCCCGTGAAAAAGGCACATCCCTGCTTCCTTGAGATTCATCTTCGGGATTATTCACGGCAGGCATCATTTCAACTTTGTCTTCTGGATAATTAGTAATAACTACCTTAATCGGATTAAGTACTGACATGACACGCTGTGCAGTCCTGTTCAAATGCTCTCTGACAGCAAATTCAAGCTGAGAAAATTCAACTGTACTTTCACTTTTGGCAACACCTATCATATCAGCAAAATTCCTAATAGATTCAGGAGTATATCCTCTGCGTCTTAACCCGCAAATTGTGGGCATCCTTGGGTCATCCCATCCGGATACATGTTTTTCTTGTACAAGTTGTAGTAGTTTCCTTTTACTCAAGACAGTATAACTGAGATTGAGTCTTGCAAACTCAATTTGTTGAGGATGGTATAATTCCAACTCGTCAAGAAACCAATCATACAAGGGTCTGTTGTTCTCAAACTCCAATGTACACAAGGAATGTGTAATCCTTTCAATTGAATCGGAAATACAATGAGTCATGTCATACATCGGATAAATGCACCATTTGTCTCCGGTTCTATGGTGATGTGCTCTTCGAATCCTGTAAATTACCGGATCTCTCATATTTATGTTAGGATGCGACATATCAATTTTCGCTCGAAGTACTTTAGAACCATCGGGGTATTCACCTGCTTTCATCTTCTTAAATAATTCGAGATTTTCTTCAATGCTACGTTCTCGATACGGGCTATTTTTCCCTGGTGATTTCAATGTTCCACGATACTCCCTCATAAGTTCGGGACTCAACTCACAAACAAATGCTTTACCTTTGACAATCAAACGGCACGCTAATTCATACAACTGCTCAAAATAATCTGAAGCATAATACAATCTGTCTTCCCAATCAAATCCCAACCATTTTACATCTTCCATGATTGACTCAACAAACTCTGTATCTTCTTTGACAGGGTTTGTGTCGTCAAACCTCAGATTGGTCAGACCTCCAAATTCCTTTGCCATGCCGAAGTTTAAACATATTGATTTGGCATGTCCGATATGCAAATATCCGTTTGGCTCGGGAGGAAATCTGGTATGAACACGAGAACCCCATTTGCCGCTCTTATTGTCTTCAATTATAATATTTCTTATAAAGTTTGCTGCCGATTTTCTCTCTTTGATTGAGTTTCCGACATTTTTGTCATTTTCTTTGATATCCATTTTGGATAATCCTTTTTTTACTATTTATTTATAAAAGACAATATAAACGATATTGGTTTTTGATTATTAACAGTTTTCAAAAAAAAATCATCTTACAATATTAACTATTTCTAACGATTCCCCTTTGTCCGTATGAAATTTCAAGTAATATTGACCTTGAGAATATTCATCAAGATTTATTATAACTCTATGATAACGCGGATACATTTCAGCACTGTTGAGGGAATTATATTCATATACTTGCTTGATAAATTTACCTTCCGAATCCCAAAGACCAAGTTTACCGTAATTAATATCCGAAATTGCAAGTTCAACTGTTAAAATTGATGAAGCCGGATTTGGGTAAACTATATCAATTCTATTATTCTTCGGTCGGGATGCATAATTTCCATCGGGATTGAATTTTTTCCCTACTACAAATGCCTTTTGAGAGGTATTGATAAGTTGGTCTAAATCGTGCCCTGCAAACAATGCAAATGCGACCCGCATTGTATCACCTGCACGTAAAGAGAAAGGACCGGCACCAATTACCATGGAAGCATCAGTTACTGATGATTGTAACTTAGACAAACCCTTACTCATCATCATCCATTTCTCCTCTTTGGTAAATCCGTCGTAAACTCCCGGATTGTCCTCACTCTCTCCATCATTATCTATTGCGAAAAATGAAGGAGGGAGCTCAGATATCATCATCACTCCCGCTATGGGAAAAGATTCATCACTCGTATTTTTTTGATAGCCGAATCCATTACTGCTTAACCACGTCGCTTGGTTATTGCTACCTGACGGACCGATGTCCCAATCAAGATATAGTGCGACGCATACCGAATCTTGAAAAGAATCTGATTCATTGATTATGTCATATACTACATAACTTATTTTTTCTGCATCGAATCCCTTAAATTGGTATCCTGTTTGAAGTACTCTGATTTCCGGAACTAATGAGTCTTGTCTGGCAGTAAACTCGGTATAAGTCTCCATGTCGGAATAATCACCGGGCTTAGCAACGGTAATCGGGCGTGATATTATAAAGTCACGGTTCTTAGCCGAACCTGACGAGCCGCGAGCAGAATTTGCAAGCTTTTCATGTGAAAATCCTACCATCAATGCTCCCTCGAACAGTAAATTCGAACTGTTTTTGTAAAGCATTCCCACACCTCGTGTATTATCTGGAAAATCGTCATAAGCGATATTTCCTTGACTCGAATAAGTTAATGTAATGTCATTTTCATCCATGTTTCGCCATGTAGGATTTAGGAATATCGAAACGGTATTTGTAAATTTCCTTCCCTCATCGTCAATTATTGTCAATGTTATAGGCAAGATGTAATTCAATATATCTTCATCGGGAGTTCGGAATTTTATTTTAGAACTCGGCATCTTTGTTTCAAACATACCGAAATCACCAGCGTATATACTATCCGTAAAGAACACAGGCGGATATTCCGAATTGGAATTAGCAAATACATTCACACCATATAACGGATTAAGGGCATTGAATAATTCAATGGAAATTTCTAATGTTTCGCCTGATTGTATAACCCCGTCGGGAATTTCCTCTGTAATCGAATAATTTATTAAGGAAATCGAAACCGGATTGACGGTTGTAACAGCCTTATAGGCATTTACTCTGCCTGCTCCGATTAGACCGTCATAATCTTCGTTGATATGAGAAATATCATCGGATGTAGCTTTTAAATGCTCACCAATTTGTCTATTTGTATATTCCGGATGATTCATTTTAATCATACTTGCAATTGCCGCAGCTATAGGTGAAGCCATTGATGTTCCGTCCCAAGCAGCATAAGAATCGCCCGGTATTGCCGACATGACAGCTACTCCCGGAGCCGACACATCAACAGTAGAATGAGAATTTGAGAAACCTGCTTTTCTGTCATTTGAGTCCACTGCAGCCACAGAAATAACACGTTCATAAGAAGCAGGATAAAATGCCATTTGTGCCCAATTGTTGCCGGCAGCAGCAATAATTAATGACCCTAAATCATCAGCTTGATTAATTATATCTTGTTCAGCGAGTGAAAAACCACCGCCACCCCAAGAGCAATTAATGATATCAGCTCCATTCATAGCAGCGTATAATATACCGTCATAAGATCTTATCAAAGTTTTAGACTGAGGATTATCAAAACCGATTTTTACAGGTAAAATTGCCACATTCAAACCGATTCCGGCTATTCCGACACTGTTATTTTTTATACCTGCAATAACTCCTGCTACATGTGTTCCATGTGCATGTCCCGGTAAGGGGTCATTATCTTCACCTCCATCATTATCGGCACCATAGTCCCATCCCATCCAGTCATCAATAAATCCGTTGTTGTCATCATCTATTCCATTATTACGTTTATCATTGCCTTCGTCATCAATTCCGTCTTCACCCGAATTGATGTAAAGTGTGCCTTCGAGATCTTCATGCAGGTAATCTACACCTGTATCAACCACAGATAAAACAATCTTCTTATTAATTGTGTCTATATGCTTCCATGAGTCAAATACATCGGTTGTTCTTAAATAATACTGTTCAAACACTAAGGGATCATCCGGGATACTATCTTGAAATATATAGCGTTTATATATAGGTTCAGCATATTCAAGCAAAGGGCTCTTCGATAGTTTCATTGAAGCAATTTTCGGATCAATATTTCTTTCATATTTTATAATAAAAATTCTATCAATTCCTTGACCGGAAATTTTTGTCCCCAAAGAAAGATTTTGCTGTCGGTTCATCAGTTTGTCAACAAGTCGGTCATCTACATAACTTTCAATATGATGCGCACCGATAATTGGCAAGAACTCATCTATGCGGCTAATTTGTCCATTTCTTAATTTATCGGATAATCTGCTTTCTATATTGAATTTAACTGCAATTTTCCCATTTTCGTACTCTTCTGAATAAACATTGAATGTCATTATTAATAACAAGATTAGTATTATGTTTTTCATATTAAACATTTCCGATTTCTAAAAAAAGTAGAAACGAATCAACAACTTGTTTAATTGATGTATTATAATTAAATATATATGTACTATATGCTGCCGCAAATGCTAACAGAGCTGTCTTAATCCAATCAAGACAGCTCTGTTAGTAATAAAATGGAATAAAGATTATTTATCGGCTTCACCCATGACCGGGTCAATAGAACCGATACAAGCAACAACGTCCGACAACATAGAACCTTCTACCAAGTATGGCAAAGCCTGTAAATTAGAAGCAGAAGGGCTCTTAATTTTTACTTTCCAAGGATGCCCTGTACCATCAGAAACAATAAAGAAGCCAAGTTCTCCCTTTGGAGATTCTATTGCAGTATATGTCTCACCGGGCTCAGGAGCAGCTCCAAAGTTAATGAGCATAAAATCATTGATAAGCTCTTCCATTCTTGTATAAATTTCTGACTTCCTTGGCAATACCTTCTTTGGTTCATTAGCAATAATCGGTCCTTTGGGCATTTTGTCAATGATTTGGTTAATCATTCCGATACTCTCTTTCATTTCCTGGATTCTGACCATATATCTTGCCCAACAATCGCCCTCGTTATAAGTAATAACATTGAAATCAAGTTGGTCATAAATCAAGTAGGGAATGTCCCTCCTCAAGTCTCTTGCTATACCCGATCCTCGCAAACAGGGACCGGTAAGACCCAGCTGCAGTGCCTTATTACTATCAATCACACCAATACCGGCGACCCTGTTGATAAAGATACGATTACGATGAACAAGTTTCTCAGCTCTCTCAAGTTGTGCAGGGAATTGGGCTGTCCAATCTTTGATTTTTTGTATTGTACGGTCATCAATATCATTAGCCACACCACCAATTCGTGTATAACTTGTAGTAAATCTTGCTCCGCAAATCAATTCAAAAATATCATAAAGTTTCTCACGCTCCATGAATGTCCAAAGCAATATTGTCATAGCTCCTACATCCATACAGGTAGCACCCATAGCCATGAGATGAGACGAGACTCTTGCCATCTCTGCAACAAGAGTACGAATCCACTTCGCACGTTCGGGAATTTCAAGGTCGAGTGCATCTTCTATGGCAGAAGCTATAGCAACATTATTAGACATTGGTGAAAGATAATCCAATCTGTCTGTATGCGGTATAAATTCATGGAACGTTACATTTTCTGCCAGCTTTTCATAACCTCTGTGCAAGTATCCCAATTCAGGGACACATCGTGTTATGGTCTCGCCGTCTAAACGTAGAAGTACACGCAATACCCCGTGTGTAGCAGGATGCTGTGGTCCCATGTTCAGTACCATTTCATTTTCTATAGCATCATCAAACGTCATGGTAGTATCGCCATCCATGAGTTCTCTGTAAATCTTCTCTTGTCTTATTTGATTCAGCCGATTGACTGCTTCTTTGGTTCTAAGGTTCATTTATTTTCTCCGACTACCAGAGTATTGATTATTCTTAATTATTCTAAAAATTACCGTAAACAAATATCAAATATATCAATTTTTAGCGAATTAACAGAATTATTTTGAAATAATTTGCTAAAAATAATTGGAATTCCTCAGATATGCCGAATTTATACCGGGTTCTATGTGTACTGTTGTCTTGATTTTCAACTGAAAATATATTGACTTTTCAACGGCAGTAGCTATTACATGAGCATCAAGAACACTCATTTCGGACGGTAATCGAATATCAATATTCAATTCTTTATGTTCACCGTAATTATGCAATCTGAAATGATGGACGCTGGTGATAGCCGGATTTACTTCCTTTGCTATCTTCATTATCTTTTCCTTCAATTGATGATTCGGGTTCTCTCCTAATAGTGTATTTGCCGAAGATCGAACAATTTTATAAGCAATCCAAAATAATATTATTGCTATCAGAAATGTCATTGCACTGTCTAACCACCAAATACCGGATCCGAATACTGCTCCAACAACAATGATTACTGTCGAGATTGCATCTGAGCGATGATGCCAACCGTCAGCTATCAGTGCTTCACTACCTGTTTTCTTGCCGACGATAATTGAGGCTGAAGCCATTATTTCTTTTACAAATATTGTAATTGTAAACAATATGACAGCTTCATTTGTATATTCAACTATTTTATGATTCTCTATTCTTTCATAGGCTTCGATTATGAAATTTGAACCAACTACCGCTAATAATGTTGCTACTATTATTGCTACCACAGGCTCAGCCCTACCGTGTCCGAATGGGTGCTCGTAATCTGCGGGCTTATTGGCATACCAATATCCCAGCAAAACCACAACCGAAGTAATCGAATCTGACAGAGAATGCCATGCATCAGCTATCATTGCGAGTGAATCTGCCTGTAAACCGGCATAATACTTCATTCCGAAAATCACGACATTAAGAATTATCGAAGACCATATTATGATGAAGGATATCTTTTTTAAATTAATTTTCAAGGTTAAGCAATCCTAATAATCTGAACTTCGAAATTCTTTAATTCTTTTGCGACATTGTGCATTTCTACTTTTTTCGACTCTTCTAAATATAATTTTAAAATATATTTGACAAGATATATGTTATTTGTATCATACATTTCATCATTCAATATTTCTGAATTAGAAAAACCAAAAAGTAATTGCTTTAGGTAAGCTTGGTCAAGATGATTTGAAATTGAACCGGCATACTTTGCTGTATATCCTACAAAATTTACAATGTAGTTCTCTTGCCGGTTGCCTGAATTATCTGTCAAATCATCATTAAATGAGTATAATGCCTGTGATGAACATAATGATAACGAACTGATAACAATTGCTATTAATGATAATATCAGATTTCTAATCTTCATTACTGTTTCAATTTTCTAAAACAAGTATAGACGTAAATATCAGAATAAATTATGAAGTGAAAATCTTGCATAACTGCAATATTCAAACCATGATTTTCTGAATTATCTAAATCAGAAATAAATATCCGGAAATCAAAATAATAATCACTCGTAAAATAAATAATGTATTTCATACGACTTAATCAAATATATAATTTAGGAGGCAGTTTTCGGATATAGGTCAAAAGAATACGAATACGATAAATTTGAAAATGAGCCGGCTACTTATCCGGTCAAGGAAAATTACAACTTAAGCGGTAAAGTGCTTGTATTAAATCAAAGTTATGAGCCTCTGAGTATTTGTTCGATTAAAAAAGCCATCATTTTATTAGTATTATCAAAAGCTGAAATCGTATCAATCAGAAACAACAAATTTGTACGTTCGGTTAATTGCAAATTTCCTTGTCCTAGTATTATCAAGTTGATGACATATATCAAAATTCCGTATAAATCTGTTGAATTAACAAGAAAAAATATTATTAAAAGAGATTCAGGACGCTGTCAGTATTGCGGAAACAAGTCGGTTGAGCTCACGATTGACCATGTATTACCTAAATCTCGAGGCGGGTCCGATACTTGGGAAAATTTGACCACCGCATGTATGAGGTGCAATAATCGAAAAGGTAATAAAACACCTGAAGAAGCAGGTATGTCTCTTTTAAATAAACCCAAGAAACCAAACCACATAATGTTCATGAAACAACATGTGGGGAAATTGGAAGAGGCATGGAAACCTTTTCTTTTTATGGAATAAAGTACTTAATATGTCGAAACAGGCATACTTACAGTAAAAATCTAAACTTCATATCTTACTTCGATATAATCAATTA
>Ga0172382_10010751_pt1 | contig 12218 bp, 10 predicted proteins | sample Leawel138RmetaG_FD_122245 | JGI IMG/M metagenome (GOLD analysis project Ga0172382, IMG submission 122245) | Leachate microbial communities from a municipal landfill in Southern Ontario, Canada - Leachate well 138R metaG | ecosystem: Engineered > Solid waste > Landfill > Unclassified | place...
ATATTATTATTTTTATATTTATTTCTTTTCATAATATTTGAATATTATGAAAATTAGTTTAAAAAGTTTACTTTGCTCTTTTTCGAATACCGTTTTGATGGATTTGTAAAGCTGAATAACTGTAAGCGTAAATATCAATTTGAACCTGAGAAATTAAACTTGAAGTAAAGTTTATTTCTAATTGTTCATTACCACCAAACACACGAGAACCGAGATAATTACCTGATTTAAAAACGGCTGATGGATTATTAGCAAAAGAGTATAAATATATATGTTGTGCATTGTCAGTGAAAAATGATGTATCAATCCAATTCCTACCATAAACTAATCTACTCTCAGTATCGGATACAGCACGCCCGATTATATTTTCTGAGCTCCCGTCGAGAATTCTATAACTGTCAATTTCAGTGTATGTCATTAAGTCTGCATTTTTCGGGCTTAAACTTCTTACGGTGAAAAACAAAAACGCATAATCACCGACTAAACCCGCTAATACAATTCTTGTTGAACTTATACCCGATTGAACTAATACAGGCTGATGGTTTTTATCAAGAATTCTAATGTTTCTTGGAATTTTGGCAATGGCTTGTTCAAGATTTGGAAGACTATTTTTAACAACACGACATAAGAGAGACGCGCTGATAATTGATGCTGCTGGTGTGCCCGACCCGCCCTGTGCTACCACTATATCTGCTAGAGGTCTTAAATTGAACCGTAATATATGACTGTTGTTATCATTTGTTATTACCATAGGGGCTTGTTTATTGAAACTCCATAATTCGACGAGATAATCACTTACTTTACTTGCCAGTAATTGTCTATGAGATGCGTCATCAAATCTACCGATTGCTGTATTGTATTTTTTTCTATCACTATCTGCGTCAGAAAACATATTTGCTATTATTAATTGTTCATCACCTAATGTTTCTAATACATCACCATTTTGATTTAAATCTTCAATACTATTAAACCATAATGACGCTGGAACAAATTCTACGGTTTCTGAGCCACCACCTGTATATCCTGATATAGCTGATACTCGTAATTTTAACACCCATTCGTAATGTTCTCCTTTTTCTCTAACATTAAATTGAACCACACCTCCAAAGCTTGCTGGATTTTGAGAGGGGATTTCAATTGTTTTAATTTCTACATCGTCATCGATATAATACGATTGTGCTTCATTAACAACTAATCCATCATGTCCTCTGACGAGATTTTGTGCTTTACTGACTTGTGCATCTGCTTTTTTTAAGATAGTGTCTAAATGCTGTTTGCTCATTTTATATATTAGTTATGAAAGAAAATAAAATTTGATTTATAATTTGATTTATAATTTAATTTATTTTATTATAATTTGTCACGACCTATAGCCATCCACATAATCATTGTATCGACACCTGAACCATTCGCTGCTGTCGCCCTAAATGTTGCTCCTGTATATGACCTATCAACGACATGAACTACTCGCTGGTTGTTTGTCGTTGTATCAAAAGCTGTTGCTGTAATGACAGGGGCTAATGTTGATAAGAACGGCGCGTAAAACGTTATACTGTGTGTCGCTGAATCGCCTGCTTCATAATTGAATGACCCATACAAAATACGCTCTTTCTTATGCACTCCACCTAAACTGTTATTTCTAAATTTCACGATTTCGTTTAACTCAGTTTGTAAGCCTGTTATATTATTGATACTATGCGTATGTCCTGTATTTGATTTTGAATTTATTTGTGTTTGAACATTTGAACTAACACCACTCAAATAATCTAATTCTGTATCTGTAATAGTTGATGTTGTAATAGCTCCGCTTCCATTTGATATTAAAGCCCTATTTACTGTTAATCCTGATGTTGAACCTGTAATATTATTAATTTGTGTTTGTATATTACTTGTAGCTCCACTTAAATAACCCAATTCTGTATTTGTAATGGTTGAACTTACAATATTTTTATTTGTATCACCTACTAATACTGTATTTGTTGTTAAATTATCACTTCTTATATTGCCTCCAACGTGTAATTTCTCTTGCGGTGTTGTTGTCCCAATTCCTAACCGTCCTCCCGCATTCAAAAACATTGCATCTGTTAGATTAGAACTAACCCCAAATTGAATACCACCTCCTCCACGCGGTCCTACAATTCTCAATTTATCATTTGAACCTTCTTCACCACTTGTCCTAATATATCCTACTTCATTACTTCCTGTATTAAAATTTGTTTTGCCACTTGTAAATGTCTTTGTTCCTGAAATGCTTTGACTGCCCGATAGCTTGACGACATCACTATCATTAGCTTTAGAATCCAGTTGTGTTTGTAAGTTTGTAATATCTGAAATTGAATGTGTATGTCCTGTATTTGATTTATTGTTTAGTTGAGTTTGAATAGAACTTGTTGCATCTAAAAATCCTAATGTTGTATATGATACACTTGAACTTACAATATTTTTATTTGAATCACTTACTAATACTGTATTTTTAGTTAAATTATTACACCTTATATTTCCATTAACATGTAATTTTTCTTGCGGAGTTGTTGTATTGATTCCAATATTTCCATTAGTATCTACTCTCATCTTTTCACTATTATTTGACACAGTTCCATTGAAAAATTGTATAGCTCCAATACTACCAATACCACCTGACGCGTGCGCTGTCCTTATTTCTAAATTGTTATCCACACGTTGTAAAATTGCATGATTTTCATTACCAAAATATAAAGAACCACCATAACCTCCAGTATTATTTCTTATTGTTAAAACTGGATTAGATGATTCTATTATGACATTTCCTGTAATAGTTCCCCCTGATAAATTTAATTTATTATTTAGTTGTGTTTGAACATTTCCTGTTAATCCTGTTAGATTATTAGCATTTACTCCAGATGCTACTAATTTAGTATCAGTTGCGTTCCATTTAGGTAGTTCGTGATTAGGTAATGTATCATCACGAGTTGCTACTGCTTGTAATTCATCTTCAACTCCAACCTTGAATAAATCAGTTTCTTCTTCAAATACAAAATTATAACTTGGTTCATCTCCTCTCACTACTTCAACTCCACTAAGTAAATGTTCTGGGGGAATTCCTGTTTGATTAACATTTAATCTAATTTTATTATCTTCTAAGTTCATCGTTTCTACATTGACGACGGTTTGTGTTCCATCTACGGTTAAATTTCCATTAACCAATACATTATTTGTGAAAGTTTTATTTCCTGATACAGTTTCATTTCCTGTTTTACTTACTTTATTTTCTAATTGTGTATTTACACTTGATAATTCACTTGTTAAATCATGGTTAATAATATAGTCAATATCCTCGTCATGAATTAAATTTGTATTATTTGTGTTTCTTGCTGTTCTAATCATTTCTATATATTAAATTTTTATTTTTTATTTTTTATTTTTTATTTTACCGACCTCGCCTAAATGGTGAGGTCGGTCCTTGTAAAGGTGTAAATTTGCGTCATCCTTGTAAAGGTGGAAATTTGCGTCCTCCTTTTTTTCCACCACCAGCTTTTTCAAAGGCGTCTGCTAAAATATCCGCCGCTTGTTTTTGTGGTGTATCAGGGGTTAATGGTATATCTGTGGCTGTTTCTTGTTGTGGTGTTTGAGGTGGTGATTTAAGGTTCTGCAATTTATTTTTAATACTATTCATTTCTCTTTCATTCAACATTTTCTTTGAGTGGTATGTCAATAATCGTATATTTACTTTTTTGTTCAATTTGTTAGTGATAGTATCAGGTAATCCAATCTCATTCAAGGCATCTTTTACTTGTGACGCGGTAAAAACATTTGAAGAAGGCGTGAGCTCAGAATATGCTTTTAGTTGTTCATCAGATACGACGTTTTTATCCCGAATCGGATATTGTGAATATTCATGAAACAGTTGTTCGTTTTTTTTTCTCATTTCTATTTCATATTGTATTTTGTTTTGCTTGTCCACGTGGCTCTTTATCATTTCTAATAAATCCGTCCTTTTTAATTTTGAGTAATTCGATAAACCGAGCTCTTTTGCTTTTGTTTTTAATTCAATAACATTCATGTCATCAATTGCTTTACTTTGTGCTTTTTGTTTTTCAGGTGTTTTTTCTTGTTGTGCTTTTTGTTTTTCAGGTGTTTTTTCTTGTTGTGCTTTTTGTTTTTCAGGTGTTTTTTCTTGTTGTGCTTTTTGTTTTTCAGGTGTTTTTTCTTGTTGTTCATGTTCGTCAATATCCGTGATTTGATATGTGTCTCCTTCTATCATATCGTTCAATTGATGTATATTTTCTTGCCCACTTAAAATTAAATCGTCTACTTCTTTATTCCAATCATCATCCATTTGAATTAGATTAAATTGATAATTGGGGTCATCATAGACATGACTACTATCATAAGCGTCATCATGACTACTATCATAAGCGTCATAATGTGCAGGTGTTCCTTTATGCAAATCATCAGTGTAAATGTATTTGTCTTTATCCATTAATTCTGGTCGAAGTATTGATTGTGCTTTTTGTGATAATTTTTTTTGTGGTTGTGCTTGTTGTCCTTTACTATACATTCCTGCGTAATCGTCTTTATCTCTAAATTGTGGTTGTGTTTTTTGTATTTGCTTTTTTTCATTTATCTTTTGAGATAAGTCAACGTCCTCTTTTTCAAATGCGTCTGTCAGTTTTTTCACGGCTTCATCGACAAATGTATCAGCTTGTTTTATTGTATCTAAAACAACTGCTCTCTCAAACAATTTGGATGGTGTGAGAGTTTTGAACATGTGCCCATTGATGTTAAACTTTTGCGATTGAAAACCGCTTTGTCCTGCAACCGGGACAAATTTTAAATTGCTTGAAAAATCTTTTATTTGAACTGGTGGTAGCTTTATAAGTGTAATTGCTTCCGATACGTGTGTCATTATATAATATACAAGGATAAATTATATAATTAATATAAGTGAAAAAAATTAACTAATTTCGAGATTAATTACCGCCTAATTTCATGTCGGCTTGTCTCTGTGCGTTTCCTAATACTGAATAAAGCTGGTTTTTATTCATAATTCTATCAACAACTAACGTCCCGAGGGTTTGTCTCATATTATCAACAATTGACATTGCAATATTATTGGCTTCTCTTTTTGGTATTGACGGTTTAAAAGGATTGCCAAGATTTTTACGCATCTCATTGGTAATTGCTTCTCCTCCAGCTGATAATGTTAAACCAGAAATTATACTGGTTCCCTTCACCGTTCCTTCAGTCATCGCTTCAAACACCAATTTGTTAATGTCTTTAACAACTTCTTTAATCAGTGTTGCAAAAATTTTGTGTCGTATTTTTATGTAATCGCCCGGGGACGTGTAAGCTAATTGTTCGATATATGAATTAAACTCCTCATTGTCGACCCCTAACGCATCCATCGGGTCATCGCGGTGTTTTGAAAAATCATCTGCCATATTTCTTCTATATATTATAATAATAAATAAAAAATTACGAATTAATTATTCGCCTTAATTAATTTGTAAGAACAAATACCCTTTGTTTGTTTAATTACAAGAAAATTATAATCTTTTATTTTCATTAACATATTTCGAAATTCTTCTTTCGTTTTATTTGTGTTAAATTCTTCATTCAAGACATTAAACGATTGAGCATTAACTTGTCCAACTAATAAATAATCCGCGTTATTTCTGACAACGGGTGGGATTTCCTTAATATATTGAGTTGTAAAAAGTAATGATATACCGTAATGACGTCCTGCAATTATAATCTTTTTCAAATTCGGGCATTTTTTCGGGTTGATATCTGAGACACAGTCATCTAATATTAAAAGTAATCTTACAAAATCTTTGTCCTTTTGAACTTTTCCTGTATTCTTTTTCGCCATTTTGTCGATAATTTGTTTTAAATATTCGTCATTAAATTCTTGAATTGTGTTATTTTCGCCGATTAATTCTTGATATCCGCCGTTAAAATCAGTCGGACAAATTGCTATTATTTTATTAAATTCATGAGCATGTTTTTTGAGTAATGATTTTAATAACACTGATTTACCACATCCTCTTTTACCAACAAATAAAACAACACTATCTTTAATATCAATTATCATCTATATTAATCGATTATATTTAAATACTAACTGATACAGCATTTGTTGTGATAATCGATAATACACATACATTTTGAATTTATACTTTCTATATATTTTTGAACAATTTATAAAAAACCAATCATTAAAATTTTGCATATCTATATTATATAAATGGAAGAAATCAAAACTTTCGTGAAAGCCCCCGCGTGTTTAAAACAAGCAAAAAAGATTAAAACTTTCGTAGAATTTGTTAAAAAAGATTTAGAAGGTTTAACGCCCGCACAAAGAAAAGAGAGAAAGTTAGACCTTATAACTTATGTGGCAAGTCTGGCTGAGTTCTGGTTTGATACCCCTAAAAGCGGCCCTTTGAAAAGAAAAGCTGTATTTGAAGCTTGTAATGGAGTAGATGAATTACACGTGTTAGAAGAATATTTAAATCTTGTATTAGACACAGGAAAGATTGTTAAAAAGACCATGTTAAAGAGAGCTTTTATATTTTTGAAAAAGCTATTAAAAAAAACGCTAACAAAGAATTAATTATCAAAATCATTGCAGATTATGTAAAATCTAAAATTGATTATCGGATTATTGTAGCAATTACAATCGGTTTAATTTTATAACTTATTTAATATAATGAGTAAAATCCAAAATATTTTAAACGAATTAAAAATTGATGAAACATACACAAAACCTGTTAAACAACCAAAGGTTTATACTCATGTGAAAGATGTTATCACATTACGACGTGGGTTAAACTATCAAGCGGATTTATTATTTTTACCAACAACAAAAAATGGTTTTAAGTATCTTTTTGTCATTGTTGATATCGCCTCAAGAGATTTTGATATTGAACCTTTAAAACAAAAAGATGCAAGTGATGTCAGAGATGCTTTTAAAAGAGTATTAAAACGTAAATATATTGTCCCACCCTCTGTAGGCTCATATTTAGGAACAGATAGTGGCAGTGAATTTAAAGGTGAGTTTAGTAAGTTTTTACAAGAAAATGGAATATTTCATAAAGTAGGTGTTGCTGGTCGGCACTCACAACAGAGTGTGGTTGAAGCATTGAATAAACAATTAGGTCGAATATTGAATGGATATATGAATATGCAAGAAACAAGAACTAAACGAACTTATAGAAACTGGGATGATATTGTTGATAAAACTAGAAGTTTATTAAATAAAGCAAATAAAATATCAGATAAACAATTACGAACGATGGAGTTTTCAAAACCATTATTCTTCCCAACAAAACAAACAAAAAAAGGATTTGTTTTAAATAAACCGACTTTCAATAAAGGTGATGAAGTTTATTATTTATTAGATAGTCCGACTGATGTGTTAGGAAGAAAACAAGCTGATAACCGTTTTCGTGTTGGTGATAGGCGATGGAGTTTTGAACCATTAAAAATAACTGATGTAATTATGTATGATGGAAATCATATGTATCGTTATTTATTACAAGGACGCCCGAATGTCAGTTATACAGAAAGTCAGTTAAAATTACACAAAAAAACTGACAAAAATGAAGAAGAACAAGAACAAACATATATTGTCGAAAAACTGTTAAGTAAGTTTAAAAAAAATGGAATAACTTATTATCGTGTAAAGTGGAAAGGTTATAGTTTAAAAGAAACAACAAATGAACCAGAGGATAAATTACGAGAGGATGGGCTCGGTGAAATGATTGATAGATTTAATAACAAGAAATAAAATTATCCTCTTTTTCAAATGCGATTTCAGATTTTTCTAATTGACGGAGTAGGTCATTGTCATAAATAGTCATTTTGATGAACTCACTAATATTAAAATATGTCTGTGAATTACGCCATATGATAAAACCTGTTGTTTTATCTTCGTCTTTATAATTCTCATTGATAAATATATTTTTATTTAATGTTATATTATCACTGTATATTCTTATTACATTATCTAGTAAATTATTTTTCATAATGTCATTTGCTATGACATATCTTACATACGCTGATAAATATTGAATACGAATATTATAATTATAAAAGCATCCATCTGTTCTAACAAGTTCAACAGCTTTATTATCATGAAATATTGACACGATATTATCAATCATGTATTTTTTATCAACCCCGATATCATTACGTTTGTTTGCTTCTTCCATTGATATTGTGTATCGTTCTTTTTGTGCAATAAATCCATGTGCTTGAGACATTACAATTTTCATTAATTTATTATCTGGATATTTTTGACTTATTTTAAATAGTACATCAAACCATTGACCAAACATTTCACGACCTGTTATTAAATCCTTGTTCTTGTAAATGTATGCATTACAAAGACCATCATCAACCATTTTCATTTCAATACCAAAGTCGTCTTTATATTTCAAACATGTTAATATATCATAATATGAATACCATTTATTTTCATCATATTTTTTATCTTTTTGTGCAAATATTTTATAAAACCTTTTATCCTTACAAGTTATATCCATTCTGTATTTACCAAATTTCAAATCTTCTTTTTGTTGTGGTGTATTTAATATTATCTTTTGTTGTCCTGACGTTTTCGGGATTTTAAACTCTTCTGACGCCATTAATCGTGGATATGCTCTAATCATGTCCTTCCCATAACATTCATAATATCCTTTCTTACAATAACTTAATCCTCCATTGTGTCCTAACTCAGATAATACAAACGCTTCAATATCATCAATCCTTTCTGTTTCTAATTGTTTAAACAAAGGGCATAAACGTTTTAACGTATTAACAATAAACCATTTCAAAGTGTAATATTTCTTTACACGAATGCTTAGTATTCCATTATATGCTAATTCATCACATTCTTTATTAAATCTATCTAATAATTCTATAAATCTTTTACATTCACCATTTTCATTTACATACACTGTATATACTCTTGATATATCATATTTGTAATCACATTTAATTTCTTTTATGCATTCAACCTTTTTATATTCTCTTGTTTTTGAATTCAGTGTATGAAATAATCCTTTACCATCATTGTAATATAATATGAATTCATCACCTATTTCCTTATCTTCTCTTTTTCCTTTATAATAATACTTTTGTATTAATTCTTTCACATTATGTTCAATCCAATCATCACGGTTTTTTGCATCTCCATTATCCTTTAATAATTTAATAATGCCACCTTTCATTTTGTTTCTTATCTCTAAAAACTTCTTCGTAAATTTAGAATATATCCGTCCATCCTTGTATAATAAATAATTATTATGATTTCTTATTTCCATTATATATAATTATAATAGAAATTATATTTTTAAATAATTATTTATATTTTTTATTTTTTATTTAAATTATAAAATGCGTTTTTCACTTTTCGTTTATTATGATTAACCGGGGTTTCAACAACAATTACTTCAATGCTATCAAATTGTTTAAAATGCTTACTCTTTAAACTTGCTCCACTAATTCCACCATTTATGTATGCTTCCCATCTTTCAATAAAAACACTATCACTAAATTTACTATCTAATCCTTTTGCATAAACAGGCATGTGTCCATTATGACATCTAAATGCGAGTAAATATTGTTTATCTTTTGATTTTTTATTTAATTCATCATAATCATCTTGAACCGTATTAAATATATCAATCACTGTCTGTAATGCCATTACGTCATTCTCAGTTTTTGCTTTCATTCTCATTGAGGTTATCACACTTCCATCTGCTACATTTTGTTTCCCGCTTTCTTTCACATAAGTCTTTCCTTTTATCTTAACTTCTTTCATTTCATAATCATATAGTTTGTCATATTGTATGACACCCCTTGTTTTGTCTTCATGTTTTCTTTTCTTTGCTTTTTCCTTTTCTTCCTTTCCAGCACGTCGCATCATAATTTCTACAAATTCATCTGCGGCATTTTTTCCTTTCATATATTTTTTATTCTATATATTATAATAATATATTTTATTTCTTTAAATATGATTTAAAAAGTTATATTTGAAACTGGTTGTGATTTAATTATTTCATCTGGTTTTAAATTTATTATATTAAATTCATTTGAAAATTCTCTAATTTTTTCTTGATAATCTTCCTTTTTCAATTCATCTACTTTTGAAATAATATTATCTTTCGTCCGGGTTTTTTGAGATACATATCTGATTAAGCTTTTGTATTTATCTGAGGATAATTCAATATCACGATGTTTCATATATTTTAATGCTTGTTTTGTTTGTGTGTCAGCAAAATCATTATCTTCCTTTTTATTTTGTTTTTGTTGCATTTCATTTAGTCTATCTAATACTTTATCAAGTGGTTCAATTTCTGCAAATTCATAATATGCCAATTGAGCGGGTTGTTTGATTAATTGTTCTAATTCTTTTATTCTCGCTTCCAATTCTTTAATTCGTTCATCTTTTGTTATATTCATTTCTTCTAATTTATCAACATATTCATCGTGTTCTTCTCCTTCTGCTTTACTTTGTTTTTTCTTTTCTTTTCTTAAGATTGCATTCTCTTTATCAACATCCGTTATCCATTGTTCTTTATCTGAGATTTCTTTTAATTTCATTAAATCTAAACCACTAACATATATAAGGTTTCCTGTCGAGCTTTTAACTTCAAAACCAATGTTGCGTAATAATGTATAAAACTTTTTGTTCATAACTGGATTTCCATATTTCATTAATTCTACGTAATTCATATATTGTTCATATAACTCTGACCCGCGTATTCTTCCAAATTCCTTGTCTCTTAAAATATAATCATCTCTTATGAATTTTCTAACCGTGTCTAAATTTTCAGAGATTGCATCGCTTTTTTGTTGTGTTCTCGGGATACATGACTGTGCGTTATATTCAACATATTCAATTTCATCGTTATCATTTCTTTTCGGATATGCATCTAAATCAATCTCATTAAAATAATAAAATAATGCTTCACCAACCTTATCATTGAAAATTGTATCACGTAATTTTTTCCAATATGAATAATCGTTCTTTCTTATTGTTGATAAATCTGGACTAAAAACACGTCGCCCGTTTCTGTCTTTCACTGCTGTCTCATTGTTTGTTGAAATAAATATGTTATTGATATTTTGAACTGTCATCGGGTCTTTATTTTTTGCATTATATGAAAACTCTGGGCATGTTGCAAGAGCTTTCAATTTCTCACTGTGAGATATCCATGCTGATTTATCACCCGCCGGCAGCTCTTCAAAAACAACTAATGCCTTACCCATTAATTCTTTATCGAACGGTGTTGATAATGGCGTCGATCCTGTTATTATACTTACATCCTTACCTAAGATATACAAATAGAGCATATCTAATTTTGTTGATTTTCCTGTTCCTTGTTCTCCTATCATTAAATATATACTGTCATTCTTTCTTCCTTGACATATTGCTGCTGTGTGATATGTATCATAAATAAACTGGTCTTCGTTTCCTCCACATATTACATCTTTGATAAAACTAAAATATAATTCACATGCTTCTTTTGTTTTATCTGAAAAATCATTAAACGATTTATCTGGATTGTAAGTGTGTTTAAATTTGCTTGACATATTAAGATACTTAATGCCGTTTCTTTCAAATAAAAACGGTTCATTTAATTCAACTGCTATCCGATATAATTTGCATCGACTTTTAAACCATTTTTTTAGCTTTTTATTTATATCAATATATTGACCTGTTAATTTATCAAAATAATTCATTATTGTTGTCGTATCCTCTTTTCTTCTCATCTCTTTCCATGTTGCTTCTCGTTCATAAACATGAACACGTTTTATTCCTTCCTTGGATTGTTTTGGCATTGTCTTTTGTCTATCAACAACGTCATACATTATATATCCTCCATCATGTAATTCATATATGTATTTATCTATGTAATCTTTGATTTTCTTGGTCGTTGTTAATAATTCTGTTTCGTCGTCGTGATTTGTTTGTTTTAACCATGAATAACATAGGTCAGGATCAAATGGTTTCACGGGCATATCATATTCGTCTCTTAACATTTTTAATGATGATGATAAAACATATTTCTCAGTTCTTTCAACTTTTTGATTTTGTCGTTTCTTGATTAATTCCATTTTATATAATAGATATATATAAAATTATTCTTTAAATAATTATAATTTTATAATTATAATTATAATTATATTTATATTAATAAATAATTAATCCGCATATAAATCGTCTAAAT
>Ga0172382_10010752_pt1 | contig 12216 bp, 9 predicted proteins | sample Leawel138RmetaG_FD_122245 | JGI IMG/M metagenome (GOLD analysis project Ga0172382, IMG submission 122245) | Leachate microbial communities from a municipal landfill in Southern Ontario, Canada - Leachate well 138R metaG | ecosystem: Engineered > Solid waste > Landfill > Unclassified | place...
CGACGCGACGCTGTCGGCCTCCCATTGCCACGCCAGGGTCTTGACCATCATGTCGTAGGTGTGGCGGTCGCAGGTCTTGAACTGCACGTTGCAGGTGGAATAGTCGAACTCGTTCTCGTCCCAGTCCTGGTTCTTCAGCGTCTTGTAGAGCTTCCAGATTTCGGGATAGAACTTGTTGATCGTGTCGAACAGGCCGAGATCCTGGCCCAGAATGATTTCCGGGAAGGCGTAGTCGGATTTTTCGGTGTTGAAGATCTTGGTGGGCAGGGCTTCTGGGGTCATTTTCGGATCATGGGGAAAGACGGTCGGCGGCCCCGGCGTGGTCGCCGGGGCCGGAAAGGGGGTGAAGCGGTCGAACCTTACATCGTGCAGCTTTCGCAGACGATCTTGTCCTCCACGCCGTCGTGGATGCTGCCGGCGTTGTCCAGCGTCTTGTCCGAGGCCACGTTCGAGTTGTAGTAGTAGCGGGTCTTCATGCCGTACTTCACCATGGCGAAGTAGTGGGTGAGCAGTTCCCGGCTGGAGACCTTGTCGTCGTCCTTGATGCGGCGCCACAGGTCGGCGGAAATCCCCTGGTCGGTGAATTTCTGGAACACCGCGTAGGCCTTGATCATGTCGACCTCGGAAATGTCCCAGGCCGACTGGTAGAAGTAGGCCGGGTTGTCGCTGTCGGGCGCGGCCCAGCGGATCGTGACCGACCCGTCGGTCTTGTTCAGCGTGATGTCGCGCACGGGATAGAGAGAATTGGGCTTGCCCAGCGCCTTGGAGGACGATTCGCCCGGCATGTAGGCCACCAGGCAGGAATGGCCGATGCCGCCGTTCTGCATGATCTCGGTGCGCAGGGCTTCCCAGTCGTAGCGATTGTGGAAGTCGCCCAGTTCGTCGACATTGCGATTGTAGGTGTCGATCGGCAGCCAGCCGTCGGGCCAGCGGGTCTTGTGCATCCAGGGCGCGACGCCGCGTTCCTTGCTGATGCGCAGAGAGGCGCGGATGGCATGGTACATGTGGCGCTCGGCGATGCGGTGCAGTTCCTCGCGGCCTGCGGCGGTGTCGTAGCGCAGACCCTTGCGGGCCATGTGGGTGGCCACGCCCATCAGACCCACGCCCGCGTTCATGCGGGCCTTGGCGGTCACCGCCACGTGGGGCAGCACGTAGTGCGAGTTGAGGATGCAGTAGTCGATCATCTTCAACGTCAGATACATCGCCTCCTGGTAGGTCTCGTCGTCGTCCTCGCCGATGGCGTCGTAGGCGATGGCGCCCAGGGAGCACAGGGCGATTTCGGGTTCCTCGTGGGTCTCGACCACGCGGGCGACCCGGCCGCCCTTGCCCGGCTCATCGGACAGGATATCGTCGCCCGCCTTCAGCTCGCCGGCGAAGATGACGCGCGGCAGGGTGGAGTCGGCGACCGCGACGGTCAGGGGCGCGTTGAAATTGAAAGTCTGCGTCGCGCCGCCGGCCAGTTCGACCGTGATGAAACCGACCTCGCGGTCGGAATACAGGTCCTGCATTTCCTGATAGGGGCGATTGGGTTCGCTGATCTCCAGGCACAGATTGCTGGAATGGATCGGCTCCTTGAAGGGCGTGTGGCGGTTCATCTCGTCGATGTTGGCCAGGTAGGCCACGCCGGTCTCCAGCGCCTCGTTCAACGAAGTCAGGATCAGGTCGCGCGGCTTGAAGTATTCCTTCTTGAAAGAGGGATCGCGTTCCAGGCGTTCGTATTCGCGCTTGAAGGCGGCCGAGTCGGGGCCGAAGAACAACCGGGTGAGTTCGGGGGCGGTGCGTACGTTGAACGAGAAGGCTTCCTCGTTGCGGGCGGCCTTTTCGGCGAAGAGCTTGTTGGTGACCAGCGCGTAATGCAGGTCGCGGTTCTTGCGGTCCTCGGTACTGCGCGGGTTGCGCAGGTAGGCGATGACCTCGGCCTCGGGGTCGAAGCCGGAGTAATAGGTGGTGCAGGCGCCGCCGCGTCCGGCTTGCATGTTGGCGTGGACCGCCTTGCCCAGGGAGGCCAGGTAGGGCAGTTTGCCCTGGTGCTGGATCAGGCCGCCGCGCACCGGGTCGCCCTTGCTGCGGGTGATCAGGTGGCTGCCGATGCCGGCCGAGGCGGCCGTCATGCGGTAGGCGATGTGGTCGCCGATGGCCAGGGACGATTCGTTGTCGTCCACCACGTACAGGCAGCACGAGGCGAAGCCGCGCAGTTTGGTGCCCAGGTTGACGTAGTTGGGCGTCGGCGCCGAGATCCGCTTGGCGGAGAATTCTGTATAGAAGCGCCGCACCAGGTCGATCCGGCGCCCGGCGGGTTCGTTTTCCGACAGGGCCATGGCCATGCGCATGTAGACGAACTGCTGGGTCTCGTATTCCTGCCGGGTGACGCGGTTCTGCAGGCTGTACTTCTTGCGGATGTAGTGCAGCGAGAAGTGCGGCGTATCGTAGTCCTGTTCGTGGTCGATGAAGGATTCGATCTCGGCGTATTCGGCGTCGGTGTAGTTCATCCGCACCATCACCCCGTCGGCCACCATCCGGTCGTGCAGCGCCTTGACGGTGGGAATGGACGGGCCGTGGATGATCTTGTGCAGGTGGGACGCATAGAGCCGGCCCGCCATCAGGTAGTAGGACCAGGTGTCCTTGTCCAGGCAGTTCTGGATCAGTTTTTCCTGCAGGTCGGCGGTGGAGACCGTCTCGGGCATGGTGCTGACGGCCTGCAGGACGATGCTGCTCCAATCGACCTTGTGGCCCAGATTGGCGGCGGCCCATCGACCCCAGCCGTTGAGCTTGCTGGGGATATAGGGTTCGATGCGCCCATCACGCTTGACGATGTTCTTGATCACGGCCGGAAGTCCTTGGTGGAAAAGCTTTATTTTCTACATGTAGTGCGGTTTGAAATCATAAACACAATATATGGTGTGATCAAGCGGCGTTGCAATTTCTTTTCCTGAAACATCTTCGAGGTTTCGAATGTTCCCGGGCTCGTGATACCCTGGACCGCTTCAGGGGATTCCGAGACGGTTTCCGGACCGCGAAATCCCGGTGTCATTTCCCCGGATCCGCGTGGTCCGGGCTCCCTGCGCGTCACTTCATGAATCGCTTCATCCGGTCGTTGGCCGCGTCGGTCCTGCTGTGCGGCGCCTGTCTTGCCCCGGCCCGCGCCTGGCAGGCGGCCGGCACGGATCCGGCCCTCATCGATCTCGCCCCCCAGCGCTACGCCGTTCCCGACGTGCCCCGGGACACGCCGTCCGATGTCGCGCCGGATGCGGGTGCGTCCGGCGCGGCATCGGATTCGGATTCGGACATCCGCTACGACGTGCTGTTCCTGGACGGTCGCGCGGAAGGCTACCGCTACCGGCCGGACGGAGTCGGCCTGCGCTGGTTCGGTACGGCCGCCGACCCGGCCGAACCGCCGGACAGGCTCGGCACGGTGCCTTCCACGGGTCTGGATGCCTGGTCATTGGGTGCGCGGAATTGGCGTTATCGCAGTTCCGCCGGCTATCGCCTGACCCTGGGCAATACGGCGTCCGGCGCCCCGGGTTTGGGGCGGTCCGTGCATCTTGCCGGGGTGGGTCTGGCACGGTCCGTCACCCAGGATCGTCTGCCCGCCGGATCCTGGGACTACGCCGTGGTGGCCGGCGCCCTGGACGGACAGGCAAGCCGTCCGGCAGCCGAGGGCGACCTGGCGTACGGACCGGTCGCGATCGATGCAAGCACGCGCTACGCCCTGGACAGCGACCTGATTCTGGCCTCGCGACTGCAGCGCACCCCGGGCCTGACGGCGCTGGGCGTCGGCGGCGATTATTCCATGGGAGACGCGGGCGCCTGGCGGTTCGGAGTATCCGGCTCTCAGCGCCCGATGTCCCAGGGCTGGCGCCGCCAACTGGGCTATACCCTGGGCTTGCATCCGGGCTGGGACCTGTCCTGGGTGAACGCGCGGCAGGGAAACGGCTATGCCGACCTGGCCGCGTACGGCAGCGGCCAGGTCGGCTGCGACTGCGTCAGCAACCAGTGGCGACTGGATCTGGCGGCGGGCCGCTGGGGTTCGCTCAGCGGTTCATTCGAGCGGCGGGTGGACGCGGCGGGCAGTCTGGACGAACGGGTCGGCCTGGTCCACGGTTTTCGCTACGGCCCGCATCTGAGAGTGCGCCTGGAAACGAACCGCGACCTGACGTCCGGGGACTACGGCGTGGGTGCGCGGGTTTCCCTGCCGCTGGATTGGTAGGGAGGGGCGTCGGCCAAGGCGTCCGATGCCCGGGGCGAGAAATACGCTTGCAGGTGTTCGATGCAGGCCTTGACCTTGGCGGAATTGTCCAGCCGTTGCGGATAGACCGCCCAGATGCCGGCGTTCTGACGGTAGCTTGGCAGGATGTGGACGAGCGCACCCGTTTCCAGGTGCCTGCGGGCGTCCCAGAGCGAGCGCAGGACGATGCCGTGGCCCGCCAAGGCCCAGGCCAGGGCGATCTCGCCGTTGTTGGTGACCAGAGAGCCGCCGACCTTGACGGTGGTGATGACATCTTTGCGCGACAGGGACCAGATGCCCACGGGATGGTCGCGTTCGCGCACGATCAGGCAGTTGTGGCGCGGCAGGTCCTGCAGTCCGCGGGGCCTGCCGTGCCGCTCCAGGTACGACGGCGCGGCGCACAGGATGCGGTGATTGTCCGCCAGATGGCGCGCGATGTAGTTCGGATCGATCATGTCCCCGATGCGGATGTCCAGGTCGTATTGTTCCTTGGTCATGTTGACCAATTGGTCGAGGATGTCCAGCTTGATCTGGATGGCGGGGTAGCGCAGGGAAAAGTCGGCCAGGGCGGGGGCCACCACCTGGCGTCCGAAGCCCATGCTGGTCGATATCCTCAGCGTGCCCCGGGGCTCGCTCTTGAACTGGGCGATCCTGTCGTGCAGTTGTTCCACATCCTGCAGGATCCGCAGGGCCATGGCGTGGGCCTGTTCGCCCTGCTCGGTGAGCGTCACCTGGCGGGTGGTGCGGTGGAACAGGAGCGTGTCCAGCTCGGACTCCAGCAGTTTGATGTGCTTCGTGACGTAGGCGGGCGAACTGCCGATCATCCGTGCCGCCTGGGAAAAGCTCTGGTAGCGGGCCGCCTCGCAGAACACCCGCAGGGCGTCGATGGTCAGGTTTTCTTTCATGATTCATAAAAACTGTTTTAACAGTATGGGAATTGTAGGCTGGAAAGCTTCTTTATATAGTCACCCCAGAATCGAAAATGACGCGGCCGACGGCATCCATGCCCGGACCGCGGCACGCAGCGGGCAAGGGGGCCTCCATGGATCTGACGCATCTTTCTCTCGAGCAGTTGAGCAACGGCCTGCGCCGGGGGGACTGGTCGGCGGCGGATCTGGCGCGCCACTGCGAGGAAAATCATCACCGGCACGAGCCTGTCCTGCAGGCTTACAAGACCTGGAACGGCGAGGGCGCGATCGCCACGGCGGATCTGGCGGACCGGTTGCTGACGCGCGGCATCGACCTGGGACCGCTCATGGGCCTGCCCGTGTCGGTCAAGGACCTGTATGCCGTGCGAGGCCTGCCCACCTTCGCCGGTTCGGTCGAACCCCTGGGGCCTGACTGGGAACGGCCCGGACCCCTGATGGGCGGGCTGGAGCGTCAGTTGGCCCCGGTCATGGGCAAGACCCACACGGTGGAGTTCGCATTCGGCGGCATCGGCGTGAATGCCCACTGGGGCACGCCGCGCAACCCCTGGAAAACCGACGAACATCGCATTCCGGGCGGTTCCAGCTCCGGCGCGGGCGTCTCGCTGGCGCAGGGGTCCGCCGTGCTGGCGTTGGGCACCGATACTGCGGGCTCCGTGCGGATCCCCGCCTCGGTCACCGGCCAGGCGGGTCTGAAGCCGACGCATGGCCGCTGGCCGCAGGAAGGCATCGTGCCCCTGTCGCCCAGCCTGGATACGCCGGGCATCCTGGCGCGCTCGGTGGAGGATCTGGCATTCGGCTTCCGGGCCATCGAGCAAAGCCTTGGGCGGACGTCGGCGCCGATTGCCGTGCCGGCCGCGATGTCCTGTCTGCGCCTGGGACGGGCGGATGCTTTTTTCCTGGACGATGCCGACCCCGCCGTCGTGGAGGTCTATGACCGGGTCATGACGCAGTTGGCGGCCTTGGGCGCGTCCGTGCGCGGTGTCGAACTGCCCGGTTGCACCGAGGCTTATGCGATTTTCCGCCAGGGCGGTCTGGCGGCCCCCGAGTTCTGCGCCTTTCTGAAGGCCGAGCTGCCTGACCGGATGGACCGCCTGGATCCCGTGGTGCGGCTGCGCGTCGAAGGCGCCGAGTCCCTGTCGTCGGTCGACTATCTGCTGCGCGTGCGCACCTTGCGCGAAGCCGCGCGTCGGGCCTCGACCGCTTTCGGCATGGCCGATGTGCTGGCGATGCCCACTGTGGCCATCACGCCGCCGCGCCTGGACGCGATCCAGGACCCCGAGGCCTATCGCCGCGCCAACATGCTGGTGCTGCGCAACACCAGCATGGCCAATCTGCTGGGGCTGTGCGCGCTGACGCTGCCGATCGGGCTGGATGCCCAGGGCATGCCGGTCGGGCTGCAGCTGATGGCCCCGCCGGGGGCCGAGGAGCGCCTGCTGGCCGCCGCCCTGCTGATCGAATCCCATCTGGGGAAACCCGTCGACGTACTGGGTTCCCCGCATTTCCCGCAGTGAGCTTTTCATTTTTTCGTTACCCCCTCGATAGACAGACAAGGAGTGAGACATGATCCGTTTCCCCATCGGCAAGCTTTCCCTCGGCATCGCCGGCGCCCTGGTCAGCGTTTCGCTGGCCCAGGCCGCGGACTACACCTTCACCTTCGCCCATGTGCTGACCGAGCAGACGCCCAATGCGCGCGCAGCGGTCAAGTTCAAGGAAGAAGTCGAGAAGAATTCCAACGGTCGCATTGAAATCAACGTCCGGCCCGCCGCGCAGCTGGGCGGCGACGTGGAAATCATCGAGCAGACCCAGATGGGGCTGGTGCACATCGCGATCCCGCCGACCGGCAACCTGGCCAATTTCGAGCCCAAGATGTTCCTGTTCGACCTGCCCTACCTGATCAAGGGCGAGCAGTCGATGAAGCAATTGCTGGACGGCGAAGTGGGCCGCGAGCTGCTGGGTACGCTGGAAAAGAGCAATCTGCACGGCGTGAACTACTGGGGCGCCGGATTCCGCAACATCACCAACAACATCCGCGAGATCAACCAGCCCGACGATCTGAAGAACATCAAGATGCGCACGCTGCAGGCCCCGACCATCCTGGCGACCTACCGGGCCTGGGGCGCCAATCCCACGGCGATGGCGTACACCGAGGTCTACAACGGCCTGCAGCAGGGGGTGGTCGAGGGGCAGGAAAACCCGCTGGCCAACATCGACTCGATGAAGTTCTACGAAGTCCAGAAATACATGACCCTGACCGGCCACGCGTACCACACCTATGCGGCCGTGATGAACAAGGACGCCTGGGAATCCCTGCCGGCGGACCTGCAGAAGGTCATGGCCGATGCGTTCGACGTCGCGCGGGACTACGGCCGTGAATTGACCAAGCAGGACGAGGGCCAGATCCTGGAGAAGATCAAGGGCCAGATCCAGATCGTCGAACTCACGGACGAGGGGCGCCAGAAGTTCATCGAGCGTTCCGAGCCGATCTACAAGCAGTTCGAGGCCAACATCACGCCGGAATTGCTGCAGCGCGCGCTCAAGGCCGCCGCGGTGAACTGATCCCGACCTTCTCCCAGGAGACGCCCATGCTTGCGGGAATCAACCGGTGCCTCGACCGCGTCGAGTCGTTCGCCATGATCGTGCTGATGCTGGTGGCCACCTGCGTGGCCATCGTCCAGGTCATCGCGCGCTACGTGTTCAACAACTCGCTGTACTGGTCCGAGGAGACCGTGCTGTACACGCTCATCATGATGAGCTTCCTGACCTGCAGCATGGGCGTGCGCTACGCGGCGCACATCTGCGTCGAGATCCTGCCCCTGATGGTGGGGCCCCGGCTGGCCCGGGTGCTGCGCTACCTGGCGAGCCTCCTGGGCCTGGCATTCGCCGTGGTCCTGGTCTATTACGGCGGCCGCCTGGCGATCAACACGCTGAACATGAACCAGCTCTCCCCGGCCATGCGCATTCCGGTCGGGTACGTCTACATGGTCATCCCGATCTCGGGCGCCTTCATGGGGCTGCGCTACCTGTGGATCCTGTGGAGCATGCTCACGGGCCAGGAGTACCGGCCCCTGGCCATCGACATGAGTTCGGCGGGCTGAGCGCGGCGTTCGCGCCGCCCGTTCCGCACAGTCATACAAACGGATAGAGAAATCCCATGATTGCCGCCCTGGTTCCCATTTTCTTCGCGCTGCTGCTGTTCGGCCTGCCGATCTTCGCGTCCCTGTCGCTGGCCGTGGCGCTGGCGCTCAAAGGCTTCGGCACGATCGACCCGCTGGTCGTGCCGATGCGCATGTTCTCGGGGATGAACAACTTTTCCCTGATGTCCATTCCCTTCTTCATCCTGGCGGCCGAGCTGATGCGCATCGGCGGCCTGTCGGACCGGCTCATCGGCCTGGCCCGCGCCCTGGTCGGCTGGCTGCCCGGCGGCCTGGGCGCCGCCACCGTGCTGGCCTGCCTGTTCTTCGGCTCGATCTCGGGGTCCAGCCCCGCGACCGTGATCGCCATCGGCAGCATCATGTTTCCGGCGCTGGTGGCGGCCGGCTACAACAAGTTCTTCGCCATCGGCCTGATCACGACGGCCGGCACGCTGGGCCCGATCGTGCCGCCCAGCATCGCCCTGATCATCTATGGCTCGGTCACGGGTTCCTCGGTGGGCAAGCTGTTCGCCGCGGGCGTGCTGCCGGCCATTCTGATCGCGACGCTGTTGATCGCGTACTGCTGCTGGTATGCGACCCTGCGTCGCTATCCGCGCGAGCCCTTCCCCAGCCTGAAGCAAGTCCGGGAAGCCGTCGGCCGGTCGCTCTGGGGGATGGGTCTGCCCGTGCTGTTGCTGGGCGGCATCTACACCGGCCTGTTCACGCCGACGGAATCCGCCGCGGCCGCCTGCCTGTACGGCTGGTTCGTGGGGGCCGTGGTCTACCGCACGATTTCCCTGCGGGCCTCCCTGACCATCCTGCGCAACACCGGTGTGTTGTCCGGCACCCTGTTGCTGATCACGGCGGGCGCCTCGGCATTTTCCTGGATCCTGGCCAGTACCGGCGCGCCGTCCAAGCTGGCGGCCGAAGTCCTGTCCGGGACGGATTCGCCGATCGTCATCCTGATGCTGTTCAACCTGATCATGCTGGTGGCAGGCATGTTCCTGGACAGCGCGTCGGCCATCATCGTGCTGGCGCCCCTGATGCAGCCGATCGCCGCCCAGGTCGGCGTGGACGCTGTTCATTTCGGCGTCATCACGCTGGTGAACCTGTCGGTCGGCATGTTGACGCCGCCGGTGGGCCTGAACCTGTTCGTGGCCATGACGATTTCGGGCATGACGCTGTTCCAGGTGTTCCGCGCGGCGCTGCCGACCATCATTCTGATGATCATCGCCCTGATCGTCATCACGTATGTGCCCTGGTTCAGCATGGCCCTGCCCAACCTGCTGTATTGAATCCGGCGCGCCCGCCACGCGCCGGGCGGCGTGCTTCGAATGGAGGATCTCCCGATGGAACAGGCTGAAATCTTTGCCGCGGGCCATTATCGCTACGTGCCCAGCGGCGTCATGCAGTATTCGGGCGGCGCCGCCGCGATGCCCGGCCATGCGATCCGGCGCGCCGTCTTCGCCCGCCCCGTGCCGCTGGCCGAAGGTTTTGAACGGATCGCGCGGCTGCTGCGGGCCGAGGGGCGTCCCCTGACCGCGCTGTGCGGCTGCGAACTGCGCTCGCCGGGGCAGTTCAGCGAGGAAGGTTTCGCGCGCTTCAACGCGGAATACGTCGGCACGCTGCAGGCCTGGGGCATCGCCGACGATCGGGTCAACCCCGTGCCGCGCAGCAACGTCTGCCCGCAGGTGGATCCGCCGGCCGTGCCGTCCTTCCATGCCTTCAGCTACACCGTGCCCAGTCAGGCCGATGAGCGCAGTTTCGTCATCGCCGGCAGCAGCGAGGTGCCCGAAGGCCATGCCAACTACAAGGATCACCTGATCGCCTACCGGGACATCTCGCCCGAGGGCATGCGCAAGAAGGCCCGCTGGGTGCTCGGCGAAATGGAGCGCCGCATGCGGGTGCTGGGATATGGCTGGGACGACTGCACCGGATCGCAACTCTACATCGTGCACGATCCGCATCCCTTCCTGGAAGAAGAGTTCGCGCGCCGGGGCGCCATGCGCCTGGGCCTGACCTGGCATTTCGTGAGGCCGCCGGTCGTGGACATGGAATTCGAGATGGATTGCCGCCGCGTCCTGCTGGAACGCGTCCTGCCGGTCGACGCCGCATGAAGCGCGTCGTCGTGCTGTCCACCGGCGGGACCATCGCCAGCCGGCCCGGCCCGGAAGGCCGCAACATCGCGGGCGCGCTGCCGGGGTCGGATCTGATGCGCCAGGTGCCCGGGGTCGAGGATATACGGGTCGAGGTGCGGTCCCTGTTCCAGAAGGCCAGCAACGCCTTGCTGCCGGATGATATCCAGGCGCTGCGCGCCGAATGCCAGCGGCTGGTCGACGAGGGAGGGGTCGACGGCATCGTCGTCACCCACGGCACCGACACGCTGGAGGACACCGCCTATTTCCTGGAATGCGGCGTGCGCGCACGGGACGTCGTTCTGGTCGTCACGGGTTCGCAGCGCGTGCCCCACGCACCGGGCACCGATGCCTATACGAACCTGCGCGACGCCATCCGGGCGGCCGCCTCGCCCCAGTGCCGGGGGCTGGGCGTGCTGGTGGTTTTCAACGAGACCGTCCATGCGGCCGCTTTCGTGCGCAAGACCAGCAGCTTTCAGCTCAATGGTTTCGAGTCCCCGGGTCTGGGCTGTCTGGGTTTCGTCGATGGCGAGGACGTGCGGATCTACCAGCAGCCCCGGCGCCAGCCGCTGTTGCAAGCCCCGTCCGGCGCCTTGCCTCAAGTCGAAATCGTGTCAGCCAGCCTGGGGGCAAGCCCTTTGGCGCTGCGCGCACTGGTCGACGCGCGTGTGCCGGGGCTCGTGCTGGAAGGGACAGGGCGCGGCCAGGTGCCGCCCTCCTGGGTGCCCGAGGCCGAGCGGGCCGCGCGCGCCGGCATCTCGGTGCTGGTGTGCAGTGCCGCGCTGCATGGGGCCGTCCTGCCCTGCTACGAATATCCGGGCTCTCTGCACAGCCTGCAGGAAGCGGGCGCCCTGGGCGTCAGCGGCCTGTCCGCGCGCAAGGCGCGCATGCGCCTGATGCTGGCGCTGGCCTGCCTGGGCGGCCAGGGCAATCGCGACGCCCTCCGGCCCCTGTTCGACTGGGGCGCTGGCCGCGACGCTTGAACGGGGCGGCATCCACCGCCTTCCGATGACCTTTGACTCATACGACATCATGCACACATTCAACATCGCCGTGATTCCCGGAGACGGGATCGGCAAGGAAGTCATGCCCGAAGCGCTACGCGCGCTGAACGTCCTGCGGCGCCGGCACGGCCTGGACCTGCGGTTCGAACACCTGGACTGGGCTTGTGCCGAGTATTGGCAGCGGCACGGCGACATGATGCCCGCCGACTGGTTCGACCGCCTGCGGGGCTTCGACGCGATCCTGTTCGGGGCGGTGGGTTGGCCCGAGGTGGTGCCCGATCATGTGTCCCTGTGGGGTTCGTTGCTGAAATTCCGCCGGGAGTTCGACCAGTACATCAACCTGCGGCCCGTGCGGCAGATGCCCGGAGTGCCGGCGCCTCTGGCGGGCCGAAGCCCGGGCGAGATCGATTTCCTGGTGGTGCGCGAGAACACCGAGGGCGAATACACCGACCTGGGCGGCCGGATGTACGCGGGCACCGAGCGCGAGATCGTGATCCAGGAATCCGTGTTTTCCCGTCACGGGATCGATCGTGTCCTGAAATACGCTTTCGAACTCGCGCGGCAGCGGCCCCGGGCCACGCTGACCTCGGCGACGAAGTCCAACGGCGTGGCGATCAGCATGCCGTACTGGGACGAGCGGCTCCAGGCGATGGCGGCGCACTATCCGGACGTGACCTGGGACAAGCATCACATCGACATCTTGTGCGCGCGGTTCGTGCTGCAGCCGCAGCGTTTCGACGTGGTGGTGGCCTCGAACCTGTTCGGCGACATCCTGTCCGACCTGGGGCCGGC